>Ga0209530_1000005_pt1 | contig 180009 bp, 147 predicted proteins | sample BlaSpr_A8_Ref_O1_FD_187987 | JGI IMG/M metagenome (GOLD analysis project Ga0209530, IMG submission 187987) | Forest soil microbial communities from Thunder Bay, Ontario, Canada - Black Spruce, Ontario site 2_A8_Ref_O1 (SPAdes) (version 2) | ecosystem: Environmental > Terrestrial > Soil >...
ACTTCACGCTATCCATAGAGGGCGCTCCTTTCTGAGCTAGGTTCGAGCCGACACTCACAACCTACTCCAATTGGGGCGCCCTTTTATATTGCGTCGCGTAATCGGACATCTGATAATCCACACCATTTCCACAGAATTCGCGGACCTGAAGGTACTGTGGCATTGACAACGATTCCGATGTCACCGTTAATGACACGTAATGGAAGGAGACCAACGCGAATTCTGTGGGAAATGTGAAGTTGAGATAGCTCGTGATCGGGTGATCGACTTCACCTTGAAAAACGGAAAGCGTGTTTGCGCGCAATGCTTTGTGAGAGAAACGCCACGGCCGACGCTGGTAAAGACAAATTTCGATCCCGGCCACCAGAAATGGCGAACAGGCTAGTCGGCCAGTTGCAGCACGCCCTTCCCAATTAAGCGAACCGTCATGCGCGTATCCTCGCCGGAATTACTCGCGTGTCAACGCTGCACTGTAGCTCCCATACGGGACTTCTCTTACCGCGTTTGCGAAGGTTTCCCTTCTGATAGCGTCGGCGAGCCATATCTGTTTGCCAGCCTCCTTTTAAAGCTGCTGGCCCGCCTGCTTTTCCGTGATGGGAAGTATATCCATCGCGTACGCGGGTTTCACTGAGATTTGAATGGTTCGAGGCCCAGTTCTGCTCGCGCTTTTGTTACCGTGCGGCGAGCGTAAGATTCGGGAGAAGACTTATCGTCGAACCGAAAGTCCGCGATTTTTCTGACGACTTCTTCGAAGTCATCACCGCGGGCGAGAGCACGCTTGGCGTAGGCCCAATCGCGCTCGGATTGGCTCTGGTGGCCGGGCGCGATTGTGCGGCTTTGACGCGCATCGCCAATATGCCGGGTCGCCTCTGGGGAGTCTCCTTCGATTGCGAAATTACGGAGGGTGTATACGGTGTCGGTTTCGTGATGCGCCCGAACGACAAATTCTTCTGTGAGTTTGCGGTTAGCGAAGCCCGGCAGTCGAAGTACGCGCGTCGAGTCAGTCGCCGCCGGATCGCCGTCGAATTCGCTCGCCAGGCTGCGGAGCAACGACTCGGCCTGATCCTGACTCACCCCGCTAATTTTCCAGACGACCTGATGCTTGCCAGGTGAAGTATCGAGAACAAAGTTAGGTGGTGGAACTTCGGTTGAAGTGCGGATCGCCTGTAGGGACTGGTCGGCGTTTCTATCGAGATCGAGGTATGCGGTCCGAATATCCTTTATATTGGCTTTTGTACGGCTAGAGGCATCTTCCTTGATGGGATTCATCCCAAGAAAGACATCAGACCCAGCCGCATTTTGGTTCGCGAGCCAGGTCTGGAATTCGGAGCTGGCTACGGTTTCGGCTCGGGCGATCCTCTGAATTGTCTTACCCGTCGCGCGATTGCGGACGAGGACGGCTACGTTTTCGGCCGGCTCGAAGAGGTCCAAAACGTACTCCGAAGCGGTAAGAAATCTGGGCTTGAAATCGCTCCCGGTACTCATGCTTGGTCCCGCTTCGAAAGAAAGACGGCTGCGTAGTCGAACAGGTCGGTGTCGGGGTCATATCCGTTGATTTCAAGGATTTCGGAAACATAGCGGCGACCGGGCCTTCTCTCGATGTGCACGACGACATTGAGTGAATCAGCAATGTTGATCTTCACGGCTCTATAGGGCAGGTCCACGCCGCTCTGTAAAACACAGCTAGTGAAACGAGCCAGACCCTGCCTGGCCGAGTTCGCATGGATCGTAGACAGCGTCCCGGAATGTCCAGTGTTCAGAAGTTGCAAAAGATCGAAGGCTTCCCCGCCTCGAATTTCTCCGAGCAAAATCCGGTCCGGGCGATGGCGGAGAGAGGCCTTTAGAAGGTCTCGAATCGACACGGCGGCGAGGCCGTTTTGTTCCCGACGCGCTTCGAAACGGACCAGGTTTTGCTGTACAAGGTGAATCTCTGCCGTATCTTCGATCACCAGGGTACGGTCTTCGGGCGGAATGAATTTTCCGAGGATGGATAAGAGGGTCGATTTTCCTGTGCCCGTGCCGCCACTGATCAGGATATTTTTTCGAGTAAGAACATAGTCTTCGAGGAGGTTCGCAACGGCGCGATCGAGAGTCCCTGCCGTGATCAAATCTTCCATCTGGAAATGGCGGGTGTTGAACCGACGAATAGTGAGAGTCACACCGCCCAGACTGCACGGGGGAATGACCACCGCCACGCGACTGCCATCGGGCAATCGCGAGTCGAGAATGGGTTTGGATTCCGAAATGTCGTCGCCGAGCCGACGAGCGATGTTCTTGACTGCGACCATCAGGGCCCTCTCGCTGAGGGCTACGTTCGGCACCCGTTCAAGAAAACCGTTTCTCTCGATGAACACTCGCTCGGAACCATTCACCATCACTTCGCTAATCGAGTCATCGAGAATCAGGTGTTCGATCGGCTTGAGAAACGGCAGAATCATTTCGAATCCGTTGATCACAGGGCTCCTTCGGCGAGTTGCAGGAAGTAGGACTGGTTCGGATCGTTGTAGTGGGGCTTGAGGTAGCAGAACATCGGGGGCGAGGAGTTCAGTCCGTCGTAGGCGATGGTTACGGATTGCGCGTTGCGCAATTCGGTGAAGGTTTTCGTATCAAAGCGGTAATCGGTCTGCGTGTTGTAGCTTTTCGAAGCGACGAGATTGGCTTTGTGAGAGAGCGCTTTGCCCGTGAGCCAGCTGACCTTGGTGTCGTGCCCGCTTTCCGACAAGCCGTAACTGACCTTGAGCTGGTCTTCGCGTCCGCAGAGTACGCTTGCGGTGTGGGCGGAAAAATCATCGGACAAGGAGAGAAAAATCTTGGTTCGAAACGTTTGTAACAGTGTGCGCCAACCATCGCCTGAAAGCGCCGATTTGAGCGAGCTGATGCTCTGCGTTGCGATGATGGGAATGCACTTGGGCTGCCGGGAGAGACTAAAAAACTTTTCATCTCCGATGGGTTCGCTTTCACCGACCGTGGCAAAGTGCTGATACTCATCGCAGAGGAAGAGAACTTGGCGAAAATAGTCGTTCGGGCGGACTTCCATCTCGGGCACCCGGTTGAGCACGGCGCGTTCGAAATCGAGTTTCATCATGACGCCGAGAGCCTTGGCGAGGCCGGCGTTCATTCCGATGGGAAAGTTGAGAGCGCAAACCTTGCCGTGCTCAATCAGCCAGGAAAATGAAGGCAAGGGCTTGCCGAACTGGTGGTGGGCATTTTTCGTCGGGTCGTAGCACTCCTTCGCCGGGCAGAAGACCTTTTTCACTTTCGGGTTGTCATCGAAGAGTGAAAGAAAGACAGAAACGCCCTCGACGATGGAGGTGCGAAGCTTCGGTTCGATCCTTTGCCAATCGTTCTTGAACCAGCGTTCCACCGCCTCGAATTGCGCAAGCTTTTCGGGATTGGCCTGGGCGCGGTCAAGGACCATCCGGGCTTCCGATCGAATCCCTCTTCGCTTGAGCGTGTCGCGCAACTCGGGGGTGGCGAGGGCCAGATGCCGGTCCTCTTTGAGATCGTGAACGAAGCCGAGTGCGGTGAGATCGGCGGCGTGGTCGCCGTAAATGTTCGGCGCAACGGCCAGGTAGTCGCGTCCCAGAACGATCTGCTCAGCCTCGCGGACGCGCTCCTGGAGAAGAGACGGCGAGATGGCGCATTCGTAGACGTCGAATAGCGTCACGTAGTCGTAGGCGACCTTGTGAAGCAGGATGATGAATTTGACGAGATTCGTATAAGCCTGCTGCCAGAAGGGTTCCTTGCCGCGGCCGTAGAGATTGTTGAGCAGAGAAGCGATGTTGTAGGCGAGAGCGTAGGCGTCGAGGTCATTGTGCAGCGGGTTATAGCGGTATTCGGAGTGGAGGCTGATTTCGATGTAATCTTCGGACCGTCCGTGACGGTCCAGGATGTCCTTGACCTTGCGGCAAAAGTCCCCCTTCACTTCGAGGATCAGCCCACCAATTCGTTTGACCGCGTCATTGGCTCGGTAAGCAAGAATCTGCTCGGCGAACGGAAACATGCAGCAGGTCGTCTTACCCGATCCCACAGCGCCAAAGATGGCAATTCCCGTAAACAGTCCGCGCTCGGGAATCGTGAGCCAATAAGGTTCCTTGGCAGGGACCGGTTTGCGGGGGTTATGGACTTCCCCGACGACGAGAAACAAATCGTCTCTCGTGTGTGGATCGGGATAGAGGGGAAGCCGCCCCGGTTCGATGCGGCGCCGCGCTTTGAGAGTAAAAATGTAGAAGCCGGACAGAGCGACCGAATAAGCCAAGTACGGTGTCGAGAACAGGAACGTGTAGTAGAGATATTTGAGGCTCAAGAAGACTTCGGGAGCGCGGACGGCGATGACTCGCAGGAGGATTTGGTCATCCGGGAACGCGCGCGTGTAGAACAGAAACGCTCCCGTAGCCATGGCCAGAATGGCTGCAAGAAACGCGCGCGATTCGAGCACTCGCTGCATCAGCCCCTCGCGCGCCCGTCGATGGGTTGCGACTTGTCTGATCCGAGCTGTGCCGCTCGGCGTTCACCCCGCCATTTGCGATAGTCGAGGTCCCGCCAAAGCACTTTCTTCAGGACAGCGTTGATGACGTGATCCGGGCTGCTCTCGATGAACCGCGCATAGTCCTCAAGCAGCTCGTTCACGGGTTGTTCGAGCCTTATTTCCCGGGCCATCACTTCCGGTGCTTTCTTAACGATTGGCATTGTGTTTCTCCTTAGTTGATTTGTGTTTCGTCTGGAATCCTGGTTCCCGTGGGAAAAATGCGGCACGACGCGTCGTGCCGGAGGGCGGGAGTGACCCCACGACACTTTTTGGGCGGCGAAAGCCGAAAAAGTGGGGTCGCTCTCTCTCCCGCCTGATTTTGCATTTTCCCCTCCGTCACTTTTTCTTCCTCCTGCTTTTGTATTTCCCGGAGTTCGAAGAACTTCCAATCTCTGCGGGGTGAAGAACGCGTCAATGGCGAGCTTGCAGAGCGTAAGTTTTACCCTCTGCACCCGGCTTTCGGGAAATCTCGGCTGAAATTCGAACCGGCTCAAGCCGGTACGTGTCGAAGTGGATCGTGTGCCTTCGGTCGTTCTTTCCAAACTTGGCTTCGATGGCAGCCGCGCTGACTTGGCCGCATTTCCAGTTTTGATAGAGCGCTTCATACGTTCCGCCTGCGAAGCGGCTGCGCGCTTCGTTGCGGAAAATAAGCTCCGAATCGCTCACTGCCGCGTACTGCTTTTCATCCCACATTTTGCGCACGCGAAAATAGCGCAGCAGGTCTTCGGAAATATCCGATTCGAGGGGAATTTTCACCAGAGACTCGAAGATTTCTCGCGCTCTTGCGAAATGAGAATCGGTGCGGGACACGTAGATCAAACTGAACTCGGAAAGCTCGCGGAACAGGGGCAAATAGTTCCCCAAGTGTTGGACGAAATCCGAAAACCCGGGGGCGCTCTCATGCACATAGGTGAACGTCACCACAGGCGGGGGGGAACGGAGAAAGATCGGAAACTTATCGACGAAGTACCGGACGCTCGACCGCGAGGTCTTCTGGCTGAGGTAGAGCCGGGCGGGAAGGCAGCGCTCGTTGATGCCCAATTTGTTGCAGAAATAGGCAACCTTGGCGGGCTCGGTTTCGAGGTACTCGTACTCCTGATTGGCGATCACGAAATCGAGAATGGCGATGCGCCGCTTGATGAAATCGATTTCGTGGACGCGACGATTGCGAAGGTTCTCCTTTTCGATCTGGCGATAGAGTCGTCGTGAGAAGAGGTGATGGATGACGCCGCTCTTCGGAAAACGCTCGGTCCGCGCGTGCCTCGAGCGCTCGATCTTGCTCCAGAAGCTCGTCGTGCGCTTGCCCCAATGCGCGCCAGTGCAGTCCAGAAACTGGCGCGCCGTGAAGTAGCCAGAATGGGTCGCGACAATGTAAAGAAAACGGGCTTCGGCGCGGGTGTAGCCGAGAGCTTCGAGCGCATCGAGATGGGCGGGCGCGATATTCATAGCGTGAGGATCTCCCGGGTGAGTTCGTGCTCGTCCAGAATCCGGCGCAGGCGCGATGCGTCTTCGGCCCGGCCATAGATCGCGAAGCCGGCCTTGGCCTTTTCGGCCAGCGATCGAGGCCGGTATTCGTGGGTGGCAAGCTCCAGATCCAGGCGCTGCAATACGAGTTCGGCGTTCTCGTATTCGAGGCGCATGTCCGGGACGGGAATCTTTCCGTCGACCAGCGTAAGGCCGTGCTTCTCGGCGATTTCTGCTTTGCGATCGAGGTTGTCCTTTTCCGGGCCGAGCAAGGCGAGATCGCGATTCAGGTTGCGTTTGATTTCGTAGTCGAGGACAACGCGCACAGGCCGGCCGCCTGAACGCTCGATGCGGGTGACCTCTTTTTGATAAAGGCGATAGAGATCGGCATGGTGCTGGGCCTCGCGAGACTTCACCAAGCCGTAGTAGATGGCTTGGTCATCCGGAAGCTCGTTCGTTCTTTTGAGAAGCCGATGGCCGGCCTTGGTGAGCGTTACCACGCGCAGGGTTTTCTTCCGCGAGATTTCGAGGGTCTTTTCCGAAACCAGATGCTCGCGTTCGAGGCGCTCGACCTCTTTCCCCATTCGCTCGGAATCCCCGCCGTAGGCATAGCGAGCGAGGTCCGCCGTGGCGATAACCCGGAACTTGCCGATTTCTTTCAGGGAGTGGATTTCGGAATCGCGAAGGAGATACGCGCGGTCGCGAACGTAGTAGGCGCGTTCGGCGAGGCTGGGTGTGTCGCGCGGCACCTCGGCCTCGCGAGGGTCGGTGTGGTCCTGGCGAACGGTCGTTTCGCTTCGCGAATTTCCATCGTCGCGCGGACGGGAAGGGATGGACCTGTGTCGCCGCACCGAACGCGGTGTCGACGGGTCGCGGGCGTCTTGCGGATCGTGAGAAAACGCATCACGGGACATCAGTTCGGCTCCTGGTCATTTACAGGCAGGGGCATGTCCACATGGCCGACATGGAACTGCTTGTCGAGGTGCGAGAGTTTGCGCCCGGTATTCTTGAGAAGAAATCTGCGGGTGACCGTGAGCGCCAGGCCAAACAGATTCACGAAAAGTACGACGCCAAAGGCCAGAATCCAGGAGCCATAGGCGTGGAATACAACCGCCTTGTAACGGGCCATGAACTTCAGCTGATCGAGCAGCCAAAACCCGTAGGCGAGCAGGATCGCGATGGTGAACAAGAGGGCATTCGCGACCATCAGTCTTGGCTCCGCGTCCTGCGGGGTTTGCCTTCCAATTTCGTGTGCTTTGGGGAGCGGGCGGTAAGCGGGGCGAGAAGGAGGCCCTCGAGAGGAGCGCCGCTTCTTCGAGCGGCAGAAGCTGGCGGGTGCGAATTGGGGTGTTGCCAGGACGAAAACCTTTGCAGCAGGTCGGCGCTGGCGCTCGGAGCTTGGGCCGACGCTGCCCTGCGCCCGCCCGCGACCTGTTGGGTTTGGATGGGAACCTGGGCTCTCACTTGAACGCCTCATCTTCGCGGAAGTAAGTGATCGTCATTCCCAGCGGGTTGATCGGAATCAATTCGTTGGGAACCTGCGACTTGAAAACGAAGACGAAGTTCGCGGTGTACAGATCGCGCTTCAGCTCGCTATGGTCGGCAGGAGAGTAATAGACCATGTAGAAGTCCACGCGAGCGCGAAAGGGCGGCGTCTGCATCTCTTCGAGCGCTACCTTCTTCACTTCCACATCAATCTCGGGCGCGGCCGTATTGGTGATGAATCGCTTGATGATGTCGTCCTTACGATAGGCATCGAAAATGCCATCGGCGAGCTTGCCGTCGAGGAAGTAGAGGGCTTTCGAGAAATCATCCTGAATCGTGTAGCGATTGCGGCGGTAGTAGAAGGCGCAAAACTGCGACAGAAAATATTTCGCTTCCGCATCCTGGGGTTTGTATTCGAGGTTGTGGTAGTTGATGGCCTCGGCCCGCCCGAGATCGTCAATGCGAATCACCAGAGGGCGGAAATTCTGAAAGGTGCGAATGGTTTTCAAATCGACCAAAGCCAGGCCCGCGGCCACCAGCGAAACGAGGACGAGAGCAATCTTCAAGTAGGTGTTGGTCACCATGGGATCCCCGTACTGTTCGAGGTAGAGCCGCTTGGCGTCCTCGAAGTTCGCGTCGCGCTTCATCCGAGCACCTTTTCAATGAGCACAGCTGACGATCCGCCGGAAGTGCCGCTGAAGATGTGATTGGCAAGCGACGGGATCTTCAGCAGCACGTAGATCGAAGCGAGAAATGTAATGAAGAGGACCGGAAACCAAGCAATGAGCTGTACGGTTGAAAGCGTGCCCGCGGGCGGGAGGCGAAGCGCGCCGAGCATGAGATTTCCAATGACGTACACCACGGCCGCGGCGATAACCTGGTAGAAGGAGTACTGAATGAAACAGCGGAACCAGCCCCAGAAGAGCCACTCCATTTTGGGAACGATGAAAAAAGGAACAAAGACAGGGCCGACCAGCACACAAACCGCGGTAGCAATGAACCCGTAAGCGATCACCACGATTGCGATCGCCTGCGCCGTAGCGAGCAGGATGCTCACGATCACGTAGATCGCGGTTCCCAAAATGTCTCCCCAGCTGGGCGAGTCCATCCGCGATTCGAAGTCGGCTACCTGGGTTACAACGGTTTGCAGCTGCGCTTGATCGATCTGGCTCGACAGGAACTGCGCTTCATTGGTGACCAGGCTGTGAAAGCTCGTTCCCACGCCGGGAATGGGCGTGCTGTAGTAATTGACCATGGCGAAACCAAAGCTGATGGTGAGAAGCAAACTCGCAAAGTGGTCGAACTGAAAGGCGGGCCTGCCGCTCGCGGACGCCAGAGCGGACTTAATTCCGAACCAAGCCACCAGAATCGTGGCGAGCGAGCGGTAGAGATTCTGGCCCATGGTGTCGAAGAAGCCGAGGTTCTGGGTGAGCAAGTTGTTGATCGCCTGAAAGATGTACTGCAGGAAATCGGTTTGCATTACCGTCGGCTCCTTCGACGCCAGGGCGTCCGTCTCCACACGCTCACGGCATGCGGAAGTTTTGAAGTGAATCGGTGATGGTTCCGGTCGTCTGAGATAGATTGCCGGCCATGCTCTGTTGGCGGCCGATATCGGTGTTAATGGCATTCGCCGCGGCGTCACGCTGCTGTTTGGCCAGGATGGTTTGCTGTTCCAAAAGCGAGGCGAGGAGTTTGTTCGAGTCCTGAACTGTGCGGAGGGTCAACACGCCTGCCGCATTGATCTTGTTCAGAACGGAGACTTCGCTGTTGAGACTGGAATCGCCCGAGAACGAGTCTTGTTCGAGATTTCCGATTTGGGTTTGGACGTTGTCGGCGGTCCCGCGGATCGAACCGATGGTGGCCATGGCATTCATGTTGGCGCCGTCGGCGAGTTCGATGGATGCGTACTGCGACTGCACGCGGCCGAGTTCGGAAGCGTCCATTCCCGAGAGTTCGTACGGACTGTACTGGGAGAGTTGGGTGGTCGAGTTGTGATACCCGGTGTTGATGTTCGGAAGCACCCCGGTGTTAATGCCGTTAATCCACGAGACGGTGTTCCCGAAGCTGTTGAGCGAGGTGACGTTTCGCCATTGCGAAAAGAGCGCGCGGTAGCGGGCGGGCATGTTTTTGAGGAACTGCGCCATCTGCAAGGCGAGGTTGAGGTGCGAAGTGATTTTCGCGTAGCTCTTCTGCAGCTCGAGGAGATGTTGCTGGAGCTGGTAGTAGCGGAGCAGCGCGTTGTGATAATTGGTTGGGTCGTAGACGATTCCGTTTCCGAGCTGCGCGGTCGCGGTGCCTACTCCCAACCCCAACACGAGAATGCAAATCATGATCTTTCTTTTCATGGACTCTCTCTCCTTTTTCGCCTTCACAAATCGGAAGGCATTTTGTGGTTGTTGTAGTCGGGCAACGCGAGGTCGCCCGAAAGATAGACTTTCACGCGGTGTCCTTCGCGGATGGTCACCGTGGGCATGACGTTGAGGAATTTGTCGAGGATCTGCGCCGAAGACTGTGCGGTGCTTTGCGCGAATCCCTGGCGCATCAGGTCGGAACTGGACGCATTGAGGGGGCCAGACGTTCCAGCTTCCCCAATTGCTCCGAGCGCGCCGATGGCGAGCGACACTCCGAAGATGCGGAGATAGTGGTTGTTGACTTGATCGCGCAAGCCCGTGTCGCCAATTTGGTTGAGCCCTTTGAATTGATCGAGGCTGACCGAGTAACCGTCGGGCATGAGCACGCGATGGAATACGACGGCGAGACGCGTCTGACCGAAGGTGTCCACCTTCTTGGTTTCCCCGAGCAACTTCGAGCCTGCCGGAATCAGCAGATGTTGGCGATCGTTCGAGTAGACGTCAGTCGAGAGCAGGCACTCGATGGGGCCGGCGAAGCCCCCGTCGAGGCGATTGATCAAAACGGTTTCGAGAATGGTTCCTTCAAAGAGCACGTAGGTTTTTCCTGCCGCCGCATTGGCCGCGCCAGCCGGTACGGCGGCAGGGTTTTTCGTTTCCTCCTTTCGATCGTTTGGTTTTTCCGCGGAATCGTTGCGCGCCGGTCCGACCGGAACGAGACCGGTTTGCATGTCCTTCAGCAGTTGCGCCGCTTGCGGTGCGTCGGGCGTGGGCGCGGGTGGATTCGGAGCGGCCGGTGACTCGGCCGGAGCCTCCGCCGGAACTGCGGGAGTCTTGCGGTAACTGAGAGCGACATTCGAGGCGAACAGCGATACATACGCATGTCTCTTGCGTTCGGTTTGAATGGGATCCTCGCGCGGCTCTTGGCCCGAAGGGGTCGCGCCCTCGGGCGGCAAGGGCGCTGAGTCCGGGGCTCCGCCGAGCAAACGGGTTTCGTGCGCGAGGGCGCTCTGCGCGACCAGTTGCTGCCGCTGCAGTTCCTCGATGCGGTTCTGCAACTCGGCAATCTTGGTTTCGTTGACTTCGAGGGGCGGCGCGACGGGAGCCGCGGACGACATGGACCGCGCGGGCTGTGGTTTTTTGCCACCCGTCAGCCACATGATCGCGACCATGAGGAACGCGAGGCCCACCAGAAGCCAGGATTGCACGTTCTTGGGCAGAAGCCCTTCGGGCCTGGGCGCTTTGTCTTGCACCTGCGGCGTTTCGACCATTGCTCGGGCCTCAGTTCGCGGCCACGCGCCGCGTGAAGGTGAACTTTCGCTTGCCGACGGCGAGATAGCCCACGTCGATAATCTTCGGTGCGATGTACACGCCGTTCTCGAGCTGGAACGGGATTAGGTTGGGCTTGCCGTCCTTGGTTTCGTAGAGCGCGGGTTTTTCGCGCGCGGCCGAACGGATGTAGGTGAAGCGGTCGTCGTGATAGATCGCCGATACGAGAAACGGTTCCCGCGCGGCCTTCGCGTCGAACGCATAGTCGAAGACGAGTTTCGCGGCATAGTCCGCGCGAAAGCGATTCGCCTCATCGGCCGCGCGAGCTAGGGCGGCCCGAATCTCCTCCGCTGTCTGGATCCGGAGCGCCGCAAGTTCTTTCTTGTACGCCTCAGCCTCCCCGGCGCTGACGTAGCCAGCGAGGCCGGTCTTGGCCGCAAAGCCCGAACTTTCCTTGGGTTCGACGAAAATCTTGAGATCGGGTTCGGCGCCGGGCTCGCTGCTGATTTCGGTAAGCAGGAAGGAATAGACGTGGCCGCTTGCGGTAATGAGATTCAGGTTGCTGCGGATACCAGCCTGCGCGGGATGCACGTAGCACAGGTTGTGCGCGCCGTTGATGATCCAGAACTCCTTATCGCCGGTGGTGAAATCGAGAATCTCCTCGTCTTCGGGCAAAACGATCAGGGTCGAGAAGCGCAGCTTGGCGCGAACGGGAACGATGTCTTCCTTCGCATACTTCACGACGCGCGCGGCTTCGGTTGCGGCCCGCACCGCGGAATGCGGAAGGGCCGCAACCAAGATGGCCACGGCTACTACGCCCGCAAAAACCAAGTACCACCTGCTCAAAAGAACTCGCTTCATCGTTTCGCTCCTTTTGAAGTTGTTGCCTGCTTCCGGCGACCGGAGGTCCGGTCGTCGAAAAATCGAATGATCCGCGGCACCACGACGAGACCAGCGGCCATACATCCTGCGAGTGCGAAAAGGAATGCGACATACAGCAGTCCATCCCTGAGCGCGCGGCACGCGAGCGACTCGGCGAGGGCCGGAGCGATCGTCACGGGCGCTCTCCCGCCAGCACGTCGAGGCCTCGCTCAAAGCCATGCGTTTCAAACGCTTCTTTGCGCTTTTTGTTGTCGTAGGGATCGTTGGTGTAGAGCCAATAACTCTTGCGGTCGACGTTCAGGTTCGCGACTTTTCCGAGGTCCGGGGTCTTAATCAGGAATTGCTGCTTGGGGATCAAGCTTGCGATGAGCTCGACTTCGGTTTCGTTCAAATGAAACTGACGGCGGTAGAGATCACGGTCCATGTCGGGATTTGCCAGGAAAATCTTCGTCGCGCAGCTTTCGATGATGACGTCCAAAATGTCCGAGCGTTTTAGTTCATCGAGCGATTGCGTCGACAGCACCATCGCGGCGTTGTGCTTGCGCCAGGTCTTCAAGGCCTCGACCACGTAGCGTTGAATGCTGGGATTTTTCAAAAACACCCAGGCTTCGTCGATGAAGAAGGCTTTGAAGACGGAACTCGACTCGCGTTCCGAGATGACGGCGTTCGCGCGATGCAGGATGTAGAACAAGAGCGGCTCGAGAACCTCTGGGTACCCGCTCATGCGCTGGAAGTCGAAGGACTGGAAGCGCGAAAACGAAATGGTGTCTTCGGCGTTATCGAACAGGAATCCAAACTGTCCTCCCCGGGTCCATTTGGCGAGGCGGCCCGAAAGATCATGGCCGAGCGTATTGGCGAGGACACTGAGCGTGCGCAGCGCGGGATCGACGGAGTAGAGATTTTCGATCTGGTGATAGAGATCGCGCTCGGTCGCAGGATCAAGCTCACCGACCTTTTGGCTTTGCATCAGGACCTTCAGGAAGAGGGCCAGAAAATCGAGATTTTCTTTGGTAGGCGGAAGCGAAAAAGGGTTGATCTTGAAATCTTGGGACTCGAGGCCCACGCGCACGTAGGAGCCGCCGAAGAGATGGGTGAGGCTTTCAAAGCTGCCGCCCAGGTCAAAGATGAAGGTGTGCGGCGAATATTTCTGGAGGCTGGTGATCAAGAAATTGATTAAAAACGACTTCCCTGCGCCCGTTCGGCCCAGGATCATGGTGTGCGCGACGTCACGGTAATGCAGGTTCAGAAAATACGGCGTGTGGTGATTGGTTTCGAGGACCGCCAGATACTCCGCGCGGAGATGGCGGTTGCGTGTTTCACCTGAGTCGAGCGTGAAGAGAAAGGAGAAATCAGCGTAGTTGGTGTTCGCCAGATACAAATACCGCAAGTTGAAGGCGTGATTGCCGGGAACCGCGGCGAGGAAGGCGTTGAGCAGATTGTATTTTTCTTCATAGAGCTGGGCGTCATGGACGCTGAAGACTTTATAGAATTCCGCGCAGGCCCGCTCGACCTTGGCTAAGTCGCGGTCGTAAATGACCACAGTCAGCGAAAACAGTCCGAAATAATTTCCAGCGATCTCGATCTCCTGGAGGCCTTCTCCCAGCTCCCGCACCTGGGCTTCCTTGGAGTCATCGAGCAGGATGTCCTGCGCCGGAGCGTCGCTCAGATTCACTTGGCTTGCGAACGAGCGTTTGGTGTTGTGAAAGTGGCGGCGCTTGGCCTGAATGACGCGGCGCGTCTTCCCGGAATCTTCCTTCTTCCACTCGGTCACGATGTGGTAGTTCGCTTCGACTTCGAGCAATCCCTGGAAGATGAGCGGGAAGCTCTGGGCGGAAGGCTCTTTGAGCGTGAGCACCTTGACGTAGTCGTCGTCGACGCGCAGATGGCGGCGATGACATTCGACATGCGATTCCGGGAGGTAGTAATCGAGAAACGTGTCGTGGTTGAGGCGGGCCGCACCGAGCTTTTCGGGATCGAAGTTGAGTGTGCGTTTCAAAACCGCAAAGGCTTCGTGCTTGCCCAAAATCCGCGCCGGAAGAAAGTCGCTGACCTGCAGGATAAAATGGCGCGCTTTCTGCAGAACCGCCGCCTGAGCTTCGTCCAAACCTCTTCCCAACGAAAGCACCATCTTCTTGGTCGAGAATGACTGCGCGCAGACTTCCAAGAAACTCTGCGAGGGGTGACGAAGGAAACTGGAGAGAGCGGTCTCCAAGCGTGCGGAGGTTTCCGATCTCTGGTAAAGCACGACGTAATACACGGAAAGCGAAAACAGCGTGCCGGCTTTGGCGGCGAGATACGCCATGCGATTCTTGATAGCGGCATCGACCACCGCATTCGCGTAAAGCTCGAAGGGGATGGGCTGATTGTTTCGCTTGAACAAGTACTGGTAGACTCGGCAATTTTCATCGAACAATTTCAGCGCCGACTCCAGGCGCTTAGTGAGTCCATCGATCGCAGTCTGGTCCAAGCATTCGTAGTCCACGCCGCGAACTTCCAGGATGACTCCGACTTCTCCGGATTTGGTCAAGAAGACCTCCGGCCCGATGAATCCGTAGAGATTCACCTGCTCCGCGAGCGAGCCGGTTTCCTGGTAGTTCTTGAAAATCCGCTTGAGCTTAAGCATCGCTTCGCCTGCGAATCGTAATCGGGTTGAACTTCATGGGGTCGTACTCGCGGCGCAATCGCGCAGCGCTGAGCAGGAAACGCAAAATCTGCGGGTCGGTTTGTGTGGCCCAGCGGGCCACACCATAGAGCAGCAGGAACAGCAGCAAGCCCCCCAGCAGACTTCCGAGAAGGTTGAAGGCGGCCGCGCCCAAACACATGGCGAAAAAGAAAAGCTTTCTCTCCGCGCCCAGGATGGTGAGCGGCCGGGAGAGCGATCGATGCACTTTGTTGATTCGCCTGGTTTCGGCCATGCGTTTCTCCTCGCCCGATATCGCGCCTCACGCTCCGGGAAAGAGCCAAGTGAGGAAGTTCACCGCGGCGATGGCCATGCCCACGCCAAAGAGCACGCCTGCCAGGACACGTTTCGAGCCCCCCTCGCCAAAAGCGAAAGTGAGTCCGGAGACGACGATGGCCACGAGCGAAAGTCCGCGCGCGATGGTGCTGGTAAACGCGTTCATGAGGACGTTGACGGCGCTCTCCCACGGGGAATTCCCTTGCTGGGCAAAAGCGGGAGCGGCCAGGACGAGTACGAGACAGATGGCGACCACGGGTGACCGCAGCGAAAAGTTCGCGAGATATATCCGAAACACTCGTTTCATGAGGCTCCCCCTTTGTCGTTCGAGTTTCAAAATGAGGAGAGTCCCCGTAGGACTTGGCTCAGGCGAGGACAGCAGAGGACGATTGCGAGGGACGGCTGTTCGCGCCGGTTTGCCGGACGTTTCCATCCGGGCACACTTGGAGCGTTCGCTCCGTGACAGCGTCTTCCCCACAATCGCGTCCGTGCCTTCCAGAGGCCGCACGCGCGACCGAAGCGAGCAGCCGATGGAATCGGCTGGGCCTCAGGTCTGCGGGAGTAACCGGCGAGAACTCCCCTCACTATACTAATCTGTCCGCGAAAATGAAAACGGACCGGGTACTAGTGAAATATTTTTTCTGGTACCCCGCTTGGCAAAGATCGGATCAAACGGTGGAACCCCAAAGAAATCCCTCACGGCCGGAATAGATCGAGCTGTTCCGGAATCGCGCCGCCCGATTTTTGAGCGACGCGCCGGAGTCTGTCGAGCAGGCGCTGGATGCGATGCCGGATGGCTACGGCGGAATGGCCGCTTCGGCCGGCAATCTCGGCACTCGTGACACCCTCGAGTTTAAATCGGGTGAGCAGTTGCCGTTCCTCCTCGGAGAGCCATCCCCGGCTCTGGCAGTTATCGAGAAACCTCGCGAGCAGAACGGCTGAACGGGATTCGTCCTCGCCCTCTGCGGTTCGCTCGAACGTGGCTGGGGCTGCACCCGGTTCGTTCGGGCGGTCCAAACGAGATTCGCGAATCGCCCAGCGAAATGCGCTACGGCGCATTCTTCGGGCCACCACGAACGCCAGATGCGAGCGCTGCGAGCGGAGTTCCTGGGAATGGAGGAATTCGAGAAGAGCCGCAAACAGGTGCTGGGCCGTGTCCTCGCGGGCGACCGCCGGAAATACGGCGCTAATTTGACTCGTGGTGCGATGGATGGTCGGAACAAAGACGAGCAGCAAGAGCGATTGCGCGATCGGTTCGAGCCGCCCCTTCGCGCCCGTTCGAACCAGTTCCACAATCACTTCATCGACCGAAGAATTCTGATCATCGTTCTGGCGGTGAAGGTGCGCGACGAGTCGGGAAGCGGTCGGAAATGGGGCCAGGACTTCGCTCGCTCCCGCCCAGAGGCGGTATTCTTCCAGACCTTTTTCATGATTGAGTTCATCGAGGAGGCTCGCCTCGAGACGACAGATGAGGCAATCGCAGTCGCTTCCGGCCATCATGACGATGCTCCGGCGTCCGTTCGGGGAAAAGAAACGGACGTATCCTCAAATCTTCGGACATGGTTCGGGTGAATACGGCGGCAGGCGGACGACGCCGGCCGTTTTCGGGACCGAGCGCCCTTGATCGCGGGGCGCGGGCCTCTCGGCGCGCGCGGTCGGAAAGTAAAGACCACGCGTGCAGGGAAGGTATGCTGCTACGTTATATACTTTGAGGGTAAACTTCCGCAGAATTGGTCGGAGGTGCGGCCAGCACCAAAAAAAGGCCCCGGCTCTCGCCGGGGCCAGTGTGCCCAGGCCTCAGTAGGGAGCCTCACCCGACGTTTCGGGAGCTTCCTCCGAAGCCGTGGAACGGGAAATGATGGCTTCCGGTTCCGGTTCGCCGCGATCGAGCCTGCGCACGGCGTCAGCTCGAATCGACCACGAGGTAATCTTCGTGGCTGCGTCCTTTTTACCTTTGCCCGGACGCTCGTAGATCGAGCTGATCAGGCTGCCTTCGACCAGAACGTGCGCGCCCTTCCGGATGTTGTCGAGGACGTATTGCGCGAGGCGCGTGCGGAAGATCGCGACCCGGTGCCACTCGGTCTTCGAGACCCATTCGTCTTCGGCGTTTTTCCAGGACCGCTGCGTGGCGACCGAAAGGACGGTGAACTTCGTACCGTTGCCCTTGGCTTGGCGCTGTTCGGGATCGGCTCCGACGAATCCTACGAGTGTTACGGAATTGAGGTACATGTCATTCTCCTTTTTTTGCCCTATTCTCCTGAGGCACCCCAAGCGAGGGCTGCTGCTCCCAAGGCGAGCGGCTGCATTCCGGGAGGGACCCAACGATTTTGGGGAGGAACCGGGAAAGCAGAAGACGGGAAGCCGCCGGGCGCAGGAATTCGCCCGAAGCCGTGCCCAGGAAATGAGCGGCAGAAAAAGGGCCGTGTGCCGGACTCAGCAAGAATCGTGCGAAGTGGAGGGCGTGCGAACCGCGTTAAAGCAGAGAAGAGGGGAAGTCGTGTTCGTTTCGGAATAGCGGAACTGTCAGGGTGGTAGCTCGAATCGAGAGACCGAGGCGCGACTCGGGCAGGTGGTCGGTCATACACTCGAGTGGTCGTCGACGCTCGGATCCAACAATGCGGCACGGCCACGCCACGTCATCGAAAAAACCAAAAATGCTAAACTGTTGAAATAAGATACCATCTCAGTTCTATTGAATCGCGGCTCTGCTTAAACATACATCCCACAGAGCTGCTCTCGAGCAGCGCTTACTGCCGAGAACGCGCAGCGCGGCGGCCACCTCAATCCCGCCGCGTTCGCGTTTCTTCCGGTTCGCCAAGCGGCGCTCGGAATTCCGCGGGCTCAGGCAAATCCTCCGAGACGGCGAGCAAGCATTCCAAGCCGTCCAGCTCGATGAGGTCCGCCGAATAGAAAGTGTCAATCGCCTCGCCCGAGCGTTTTCGGAAGCGAGTAATGCGATTCCTCACGCGGCCTTGCTCGCCAACTTCTTGCCGCATCTGCGACCGTTCGGCAGGGTCGTCCCAAATCCCGATGTCAAATACCGTTCGGCCGAGAAGTTCCTCACGCGCGTAGCCGTATCTGCGCTCGAACGCTTCGTTCACATCGAGGAAGCGTCCTTCCGCGACGGTGGTGATGGAAAAGGCGATGGGACTTGACCGGAAGACTTTGGTGAACCTTTCCTCGGATAGTTCGCGGCCCTGCTGTGCTTGGCGCAGGGCGTTTTGGGTTTGCTCCAGATCTCCCAGCCGCTGCTCGAGTTCCGCGCCATAAATCTCCGCGCGTTGATAGAGGCGCGCATTCTGGATGGCAACTGCGGCGGGGATGGCCAGTGATTTTGCCAAGCGCAAATGGTCTGGTGAGAAGGCTTGCGGGCGCGCGTCGCCCAGCGACAGCAGCCCGAGCACTCGCCCGGAAGCGATGAGCGGCACGCACAACCACGATCGCATGTGCGAATATCCCTTGAAGGTTTGCCACTCGTGCTCCGTGCTCGAGTCCGGAATGAGCACAGCGGCTTTCGTGGCGAGAACCTGCATCAAAAAGCGGTTGCCAGTGGCATCGAAGGTTGCCGGACATTTCGGGAGGCGGCGGCTGGAGTCCGGGTGCCGCATCTCTCGCGCGAGGAATAGATAAGTGTCGGTTTCGACAAGCAAGACGCGCGCCGACTCGCAGGGGACGAGTGTCAGAAGCGACTGAAGCAAAGTGTCGAGAACGTAGTCCATGCTGAGATTTTGCGTGAGAGCCAGAGTGGTCTTGCGGAAGGCATCGGCTTCGGCCGATGCCGATTCCGCGAGTGCGAGATTTCTGGCCATCTGTTCCTCGGCGGATTTCCGCGCCGTAATATCCTGCGCAGTCCCCACCAAGCGCCGCACGATTCCGGCTGGGTCCCGCACCGGGGATCCATGAACCGAGACCCAACGAACAACGCCGTTGGGACGAACGATCCGAAACTCCTCGTCGATCTGGCCGGTCTCGCCTGCTTCTTCCAGGCGCGTCAGCACGCGAACGCGGTCCTCCGGATGAAACAGCTCTTGATACGAAGTGGGATTGTCGCGAAGCGTTTCGAGCGAACGGCCCGTGATGGTCTCGTAGGCTGGATTGATGGAGATGATGTGCTTGGTCTCGGCATCGAGCATCCAATAGACTTCCTGAATGTTGTCCGCCATCTGCCGGTAGCGTTCGTCGCTCTCTCGTAGCGCCCGCTCCACCTCGCGTCTGGGCGAGATGTCGCGCAACACGGCCACATGACGTTCCGGCAGGTAATCCGTTTTGACCGTGTACTCGACAAAAAGAGTTTGTCCATTCCGCCGTAGGAGCTCGATTTCGCCGTGACCCGAGTTCCGACCGAGGAACGGGTCACCCATCTTCGCTGAGCCGCTCGCAGTCAAATAGAACCTCGCGATCGCCTGACCCACGAATTCTTGTCGCTCGGCGCCGAATAGAGCGAGAGCCGCGGGGTTTGCTTCGCGGCAAATCCCTTGGTCATCGAGGATCACGATGGCGTCGAGGGTGCTATCGAAGATGGACTCGAACTCGCGTTCGGTCGCGTCCATAACGCGGGCGGTTTCTCCGTGCGCACGGTGGGCCAGAAGCAAGAAGCGGACGTGCAGGGTGATGGCTGCACATAGCGCGACGAGAACGAGCCCGAGCAATACGGAAGGAAGGCGGCCGCTGTACGCTCGCGGCACGAACGCGGCGACGCAGAGAGAAACGATGGCTAGCGCGAGTATGATCGAAGCAGCCGGCAGCCATCGGCGGCGGCCGCTTTGGCTGCGAGCTGAGGCGAATATCGTCATGGCGCTGCTGCTCCGCGGATCGTCCGGCGCGTGACGCGGTGACCGTATCAGGTAGTTACGTCTTAATACCGTCACCGTTCAGGAAGGATGCTACGCTGGAGGGCTCCCGAGAGTCAATACGGTCTGCCGTTTGATTCGGAAGGGAGCCTTTGTTTTGTGCATGATTGTTTGCCTGAGACGCAATCTTATTGACACAGGACATAACAGACTTATATCCTATGTATGGCAGGTTGCCTCACAAGACATCTATTGAGCATACATTATAGCCAGACACTTCGAACTGTTGGTAGCCAGATGGCTAAGCTTCTGATGGCCCTCTACGACTCCGGCCTAACCACGTTCACAAGTTCGGATGCCGTACGGATCACGGGACTAAGCCCGTCGCATGCAAGTAGTCTTCTTCACAAGGCCTCCAAACGAGGCCTGGTAGCGAAGCTCAAACGGGGCTTGTTCGTGATCGTTCCCCCGGAACTGGGATCCTCCATCGAGTATTCGGGAAACCCCTATGTCGTTGCACGCTATCTGGCTGGTTCGGTTCCCTATTTTGTCTCTCATGCGTCGGCCATGGAACTACATCGCATGGTGACCCAGCCACAACTTACCGTCTTCGTCTCCAGCACGAAACGGATATTAAACCAAAAGATTCGCGGAACCCAATTCCGATTTGTTCTCCTGCAAGCCGCTCAGTATTTCGGCAACGCGAAAATTTGGGTGACGAAACAAGAACCGGTCGAGGTGAGCGACCTCGAACGGACGGTCATCGACGGGCTGAGACAACCCGAATACTGCGGCGGCATAACCGAGGTGGCCAAAGGGCTCCAGATGCGCCGCCCCGACATCCAAGTGAACAAACTCCTGGATTACGCGACGCGACTGGGCGTGAGCTCGGTGACGGGAAGACTCGGCTACCTGCTTGAGCTTTACGAGATCGCCGATCCAGACCAACTTAAAACTCTCCAGCACTTGCTCGGCACCGCTTACGTTGCACTCGACCCCGTCTTACCCCACGAAGGACCATACGTCGCAAAATGGCGTCTCCAGCTCAACATCTCTCCCGAAGAACTGCAATCCGTTTGGAGCACCTAAGTGATTCCGCAGCGAAATCTTTCTTTGCTTTCCAATCGTGGCGCCGCCGGCGGACAACGCCGAATCCCCGAAGACGTTCTCGAGCGGGACTATTGTCTTGCGTGGTTTCTGAGTGCCCTGGCGGAATCTTCGCTCAAGCCGATCCTCGCCTTCAAAGGAGGAACTGCCTTAAAGCGTTGCTACTTCTCCGACTATCGTTTTTCGGAGGATTTGGATTTTACGTTGCAAAGGCCAATCGCCTTCGAGGAAATACTCGCGCGCTTGGACGGTATCTACGCCGCGGTCCTCGAAGCATCCGGTATTGCGTTCAGTTTCGATCGTCACGATGCTCATCACCACGCAAACAGTCATACCTACTACCTTCGTTACATTGGACCGCTACCGAGAGGGAGCAACGTTAAGGTTGATATCACGATTGCCGAGCGTGTGGTATTTCCGCTCAACGAGCGACCTGTTCTGCGAGGATACCAAGAATTCACCGACCTTCCGGAGAATCGTTTTCTTTCGGCGTATTCGCTTGAGGAAATCGCCGCAGAGAAGATCGTTGCTCTCGCCGATCCGGCTAGAAACGAACCTCGCGATCTCTACGATCTTTGGTATCTTGCGACCCAGGAAGGACTCGAAATCGATCAAGTCGTACCCGCAATCTGCAGCAAATTAGAGTTCCGGGGCAGGCCGTGCGCAGGCCTGCAAGTCTCGATCGCTCGAAAAGAAGCACGGCTGGAAGCGCTTTGGCTCGCACGGCTGTCCCACCAAATGACAATCCTTCCACCGTTTGACCAGGTCTTCAGAGCCGTGCGAAGAATCATTCGCCAAGCCAACTTACCGTAAGGCGCACCCGCGTCTCGCGAGCGGGCTGCTTCTTTCGAGCGGAGAAAAGGAGGGCGTAGGGCTCCAGGCGAAAAAAACAAGACCCCGGGGTGCCCATTTTCTGGAGAGAGCAAATCCTGGGGAAATGGCAAATGTGACTGCTCGGAGAAAGCGCTCTTGCCTGCCGCCCTGCGCGCGAGCTGCTGGTTCGCCGGTTCTCATCGGAGAAGTAGACGATCCACACGATCTCCACAGATTTCAACGAGATTCAGAGCCGCTCGTATTGACATCGCATCGAGGATCGAACTTAAATGGCACTTGCCATGAACAAGAGTCGCCAGGAATTTTGCGGGAAGTGTGACGTGGAGCTTGACCGCGATCGAGTCGTTGATTTCACTTTAAAAAACGGGCCGCGGGTCTGCGAATCGTGTTTTGTAAGAGAAACGTCGCGCCCACGAACGATCCAGACGGATTTTTCTCCCCGACGCCAAGACTGGCGCGCCAGCTGATCCTGTTCGGGCGAAACGACCGCCTCCCGAGGAGAAGTATCCATCTTCGGGGCTCGCTCACAACGCACTCTGCAGTACCTTCTGGAACTCTCCATCCGCAATGAGGCGCGACACGGCCGCAATATCGGCCGAAAGTGATCGGTCCTTGTCGACTGGCTTCGAGACCGATCTCAGGAGGTCTTTGGCCTTCTGCGCATGGAGTCCGGTCCCGAGCGGAGCCAAATATTCCAGGCCCTGGCACGCCGCGAGGAGCTCGATAGCCAGCACGTTACGAAGATTCTCCAGCATCGCCGAGAGCCGCCTGGCCGCACCCATCCCCATCGACACATAGTCTTCTTGGTTAGCCGAAGTGGGCACCGAATCGACCGAGTGAGGAAAGGACATCGCCCGGGTCTCGCTCACGAGCGCCGCCGCGGCGACGTGCAGGATCATAAAGCCCGAGTTCAGGCCAGGTTCTGCAACGAGAAAGGCTGGTAATCCGCTCATTTGGGGATTCACCATCTGCTCGGTGCGGCGCTCGGAAATGCCCGCAAGCGTCGCAATCGAAACCGCCATCTGATCCGCCGCCATGGCGAGCGGCTGACCGTGAAAATTGCCGCCGCTCAAAACTTCGGCTGTTTCGGCAAAGACCAGGGGGTGGTCGGTTGCGGCATTCACTTCAACCAGAAGAGTGTCGCGTATGTGCCGTTTGCTTCTTGCGCTGTTCGACGTCCATCTCTTCGAGCTCGACCTGCTCGTAGAAGTTGTGGTTCCTGAGCTTCCTTTTCTGGTTGAAACTCCTCCCATATGTATATTGCAAGAGCCAGCCCTTCAAATTACCTTTGGACTCGTCGAAAAGTTCGGCTCTTTGATAAAAGTCGGTGAAGACGGTTTGCACTACGTCTTCGGCTTCGCCCACATCGTGAATAATGCGCAAGGCGACGCTCATGACCAGGCGGTAGTAGCGATCAAAAATCACAGCCATAGCCTCTTGATCACCGGCAAGCAGCAGCCGGACCAAGTCGCCGTCGGAAACTTCGTCGACGGCATCTTTTCGGGATAGGTACACGTGTCCCGTTCCTCACCCTGACGAGCGCTGCGATTCGCTACAATGATGAGAACGCTAACACAAAAGTCCAATCATAGATGATGGGAATGGCGAACATTATTTTTTGGTGAGGGTGGTAAAGATCGACAGCGGAGCGTGTACTTATAAAAATGGGGACAGGTCGTACTGTCTGGAAGCAAAGGTGCGTACGACGGCAGTGCAACGTCAAGTTTGCCTGTGTCAATATCGTTCCAAAATGGAACGATATTGACATCTGGGCAGAACAGATCTTCCTAGCCAACTTCTTCCCCGCATCTCCGCCCTTTGGCTCAAGCCTGGTTGGGTAACACCCATGAACCGGGTAGATCATTAGAATGGTTATCCAGAATGTAGTCTGGTGTGGGCAAGCAATTGATCGTGTCTCATAAATATGGGAACGTACGATCGTGAAACTAACTTTTGAAATTCCGGATGTCATTTTTCGCCGTGCGAAGACGGTCGCGGCCGAGCGGGGCATCCCGCTTCGGGAGTTTGTCACGGAAGCAGTCAAGGACAAGCTGGCCGCCAATGCCAGGGCAGGTGAAAAGCCCTGGATGAAACTTATGGGCAAGCTGAAGCATTTGCGCAAGGAAAGCGCGCGCATCAACCGCCTTATCGGGCGGGATTCCGAGAAGATCGATACGGAGATGTGGGATTGATTCTCGACACGGCACCACTCTTTGAGCTTCTAGGCGGGATGCGGTTTGTTCCTTACTCTACGCCTTCAGATATCCGCCGCTTCACCGTCCGGCTTCTCTAAGCGTTTGAACCGAGGCATCAATAGCAGTACTTCTTTCAGAATGTCTTGTGGGTTCTCTTCGAGGGCGGAGGAGATTTCGATCATCGCTGTAAGTGAGGGTGTGTTTATGCGTCTTTCTAAATGACCTATGTACTTTTCGCTGTAACCACTCTTCGAAGCTACCTGATGCTGTTTAAGACCAAGTTGCCTACGCCGCTCTACAAGAATCCTGGCGAACGCGGCCCGGACGACCGGGTCCTTCCGGTGCGCATTCTCGTTAGGTTTGCCGCTCTTCTTCGCCATGAGCGGCGTAATAATGGAGTCTTGTAGATTATAGTTCCAGGAAGTATACTATCCCTCAAATGAGCATAATGGCGAGGCGATTGCAGGGCGCGGGCATCGCCAGCAGCTATCCCCCGCGCGTATCGCGGCGTCTTCTTCGATTGGCCGGGAGCAGGCTTTCCACTCGACCGATGAGCTCGGATCCCGTGATGCCAAGTACCCGGGCTATCTCTAGAATGGCTATCAACGAGGGGCTATTCTTTCCACGTTCAAGTAGGCTTATGTATTTCGGGTGGTACCCGCTATCGAAAGCCAGAGCTTCTTGGGTCATGTTGCGTTCATCGCGTAGGTTCAGCAGCACGCGGGCAAAAGCGCGCTTTTCGAGAGCGCCACGATCGTCCATGTTGCCAGAGCGGGCCATCGGCAGCCCTGATCGTGGGCAAATTCAACATATGATGCCACAAACTATACTATCCATAAATGCTTGGGATTGTTACGGATCTTCATCTGTTGCGAGATTTGCAAGCGAGGATTAGGTGGATTCTTTCGCCGCACTCCGTTTTCCTTCACTGCCATTCTCCCGGCGCAAAGCCGCTGCCAGGGAGATTGTCGGAAACCAGACACTTACTCCCGCACCGGTTTCCGACGAGTCTTTGCTGAATCAGATTTGCGCTGGCGATCGCGAGGCCCTGGCCGCGCTCTTTGAGCGTTATGCGCGGCTGACTCGGAGCGTGGCCCTACGCATCTTGAGAGATACAGCCGAGGCAGAGGACCTCGTCCAAGACTTGTTTCTCTTTATCGAGCGGAAGTGCGGAATCTTCGACAGCTCCAAAAGCACGGCGCGGTCCTGGCTCGTCCAGATGGCGTATCACCGGGCCATCGACCGGCGACGTTATCTGAAGACCCGCCAGTTTTACGCACCGCCCATTCAACCAAATAGCACGCAAGTGGTCGGAAACCCGACCACGGAAAGCGATTATTCCGCGGAAGCTGTTTTTGGCCGTAATGGTTTAGAGAAAATCGTGAATGGGTTGTCGGCTGATCAACGCGAGACTCTGCGCCTCTACTTTTTCGATGGATACACGCTAGCAGAGGCCAGCAAAAAACTGGGCCAACCGCTCGGGAACGTCCGGCACCACTACTATCGAGCGCTCGACAAGCTACGCAAGGAAATATTCGCAAATGATCGGCAACCCACCGAAGGGTGTGCTAAATAGATAGCGAGATCCAGGGATCGGGAAGCGGCTCAAGATGCAACCTCATGACGAATTCCTCGAACTGTGTGCCGTATCCACGTCGGGCGAGCTAAGCGAACAAGAGAAGAGCAAGCTCGACGCGCACCTTTCGGGGTGCGCCGATTGCCGGCAAGCGTTGCATGAGTTCGAGGCTGCCGTAGATCTAGGCGTCCCATTTCTCGCCTCGAAATTATCCGCCGGACCTTCCGCCGATTCTTCCGAACCCTTCGTGTCACCCCAAACGAAGTCAGAGCCAGCTGCATCTCTTGACCCACCGGTGCGACTGCGGATGGACGCGAACGAAGCAGACGCTCGACCCCACGCCGGGCAAAGAGGTTTTGCCTTCGCTCAAAGAAACGGACATCGCCGCACCCAAATCAATTGGAACTACGTTTGGCTTCCCTTCGCGGCTTGCATCCTGCTGACCGTAGCCCTGGGCATCTTTGCCTACAGAACCGGCAGAAGCCACAGTGTCGCATCGACTCAAACGATCTCGGACGCGCCCGACACGCGAATCGAGGCCCTGGAACAGCAGATGAGCGATGCCGGGCACGAGCGCGACGGTTTGCGAACGGAACTCGCGAAGCGCGACCGCGTCATCTCCGACCTCCGGCACGAAACACAAATACAGTCGGCTTCACTCGACGAAATGAAAAGCGCGCAAGCCAATCTCGAAGAATCGATCCAAAGGGACGAAGGCCAGAAACAGGAAAGCGCTCGAGACCGAAGCACTCTCGCGCAGCAGCGCGACGCTGCGCAGGCTTCCCTCCAAAAAACTCAAGATCAGCTCGCTTCGCTCGAACGGCAGCGGCTTCAGGGCGAATCGCGCGCCGATAGCCTGGCAGCCCAGGTGAACGATCTCCATGCGCAGCTTCGCGACCGAGAACAGACTCTCAGCAAACAGCAGGACTTGCTCGCCCACGACCGTGACGTGCGGGAATTGATCGGAGCGCGGGACCTCTATATCGCGGAGATTTATAACGTGGCCGGCGATGGGGTTACGCAAAAACCTTACGGCCGCGTTTTCTACACCAAGGGAAAGTCGCTTGTCTTCTACGCCTACGATCTCGACAAAGAGGCCGGCGTCCGAACGGCGAGCACATTCCAGGCCTGGGGAAAACATGGGCCCGACCGAGGGCAAGCCTTGAACCTCGGAATCTTCTATGAAGACAGCGCCGCAAAGAAACGATGGGTACTCAAGTTCGATGATCCCAAGACGCTCGAACAGATCGATGCGGTTTTCGTGACCGTTGAACCGAATGGCGGCAGCGCCAAGCCCAGCGGGAGTCCTCTTCTTTTTACCTACCTCAAGATCGGACCAAATCACCCTTAGTTACTTGCTTCCTTGGTATGGTCAGTTCGTTCTCCGATGACAGCGCCACGGTACATCTTCCGCTTGTCCTTCCGTAGGCTTAAGAAGAACGACGCAATTCATTTCCCGGAGGAGAAACAACATGGGACTGCGAAGGATGGGTTTTCTTGGAGTCGTGACCCTTATCTTGGCGGGTTGCTTATCTGCGCAGTCACCAAACGGAATCATCAACGGTCTGGTGCTCGACCCTTCCGGAAGCATAATTCCGGGTGCCGAAATCCGGATTGCGAACGACGCAACGGGTGTCCAGTACACCGGCAAGACGAACGACGAAGGCATCTACGTCGTGACCAATCTCCCACCCGGTCCGTATCGGCTGCAGGTCTCCAAGATCGGATTCAAGACCCTGATCAAACCCGACATCATCCTGAACGTTCAAGACTCGCTCGCCATCAATTTCACTCTTCCAGTCGGAGCCGCTTCCGAAGTCGTGACCGTTACGGGCGGTGCTCCCCTGGTGAATACGGAATCGGGTTCGGTGAGTACGGTGATCGACCGGCAGTTTGTCGAGAACCTTCCCCTCAATGGGCGAAGTTTCAACGCGCTGCTGCAGCTCACACCCGGAGTAGTGATAGCGGCGACGAGCACGTACAACCAGGGTCAATTCAGCATCGCGGGTCAGAGGACCAGCGCGAATAACTTCCTCATCGACGGTGTCTCGGGGAACTTCGGTGTATCGGCCCAGTCGTCCGTCGGGACTTCCGGCGGCGCAACACAAGCTTTCAGCGCCCTCGGTGGAACCAGCAGCCTCGTCTCGGTCGAGGATCTCGAGGAATTTCGAGTGGAGACGTCTTCCTTCGCGCCGGAATTTGGCCGCTCGCCGGGCGGACAAGTGATACTAACGACGCGTTCGGGCACCAATGATTTTCACGGAGGCGTCTACGAATACTTTCGCAATAATGTTCTCGATGCCAACGATTGGTTTGCAAACCAGTCGGGGCAACCGCGCGCTGCCGAACGACACAATGACTTCGGCGGATTCTTGGGAGGACCGATTCAAAAGGACAAGACCTTCGTGTTCGTCTCGTACGAAGGAGCACGGCTGCGCCAACCCGAAACGACGGTCGTCGAGGTACCGTCCTTGTTTGCGAGGACCACGGCCCCCAGTGCGATCGCTCCGTTTCTTGACGCCTATCCCCAACCTCCGGGCGGAACGATCACTCCCGGCGTTTACACCGAACCATTCACTGGAAACTTTTCGAATCCCTCGACTCTGAATGCGGGAAGCATCCGTGTGGATCATACGGTCAATGAGCGCTTGTCGATCTTCGGGCGTTATAACGAAGCTCCCTCCTCAACGGCGGCGCGAACGAACACGCTGAGCGAGGTCGCTGCAACCGACATCGGGACCCGAACGGTAACAGTCGGTGCGACGCTCGTGCTGAGCCCCCTTATGGCGAATAACTTCCGGGCGAACTACTCCACGCAAAGTGCCAGTGGCGTGACGAGTTTGGACTCCTTTGGCGGAGCCGTGCCCCCGAGTCTCAGCGTTCTCGGGCCCAATCTCTTGAATCCGGGCAGCTTTGATCTCGAGTTTGGCACGCTCGATACGGGGTTTTATTCGACCGGGCCAGAAGCAAAAAATCGAAGCACGCAGCTCAATTTCGCGGACGATTTCACCCTATCGCACGGAACGCACCGGTGGAAATTCGGCGGCGACTACCGCGCCATCTACCTGAACCTCAGTCCATCGCCCGCACTGGAATACATTGTGAGCAGTGTGTCCAATTTCTTGGCTACCAGCGAAGCGGACTACGGTATCTACGGGCTCAATACCAAGCCTACAAAGTTTCTGTTTCAAGCGACCGGTCTCTACGGCCAGGACACTTGGAAAATCAATTCGAGAATGACTCTAGTATATGGCCTGCGATGGGAACTCAATCCGGCGCCATCGGGAAGGGGCGCTACAACTCTTGCGGCTTGGCAAAACGTAAATAACCCCGCCGCCATCGCCCCGGCACCGGCAGGCAGTTCGTTGTGGAGCACAACCTATTCGAATTTTGCACCGCGCGTCGGCGTAGCCTACAGTCTGACATCGAACGGGAGCCTGGTGCTGCGGGCGGGCGCGGGCATTTTCTACGATCTGGGAACGGACGCCGCGGGTTTCCTCGGAGCGACCTTTCCCAATTCAGCCTCCCAATGCTGCCCCACCGCATCGCTTCCTCTCGCCGACGCGACGCCTTACGTCCCGATCATTTCCCTGCTGCCTCCGTATCCCGTCGACACGGCGGGATTCGCACCAAATTTGAAACTTCCGCGCTCCTACCAGTGGAACGTCGCACTTGAGAAATCGTTGGGTGGCCAGCAAGCCTTGTCCCTGACCTACGTCGGGCAAGCGGGACGCGACCTGTTGCGCCAAGAGGGCCTCGACCAGCCGAATATAAACTTCTCCGGCGTGTTTCTGCTGACGCAAAACAGTGCGCGGTCCAACTACAACGCATTGCAAATTCAATATCGCCGACCCATCGCCGCACAGCTACAGGTATTGCTGAATTACACGTGGTCCCATTCCCTTGATAACGCTTCGGACGATACGGTCGACGCCACGGCCGTTTCGAGCGCCGTACTTTCTGCCGCCAGAGACTACTCTTCCTCCGCGTTCGACGTTGGCCAAAGTTTCTCGGCGGGGTTTAGCTATTCGATTCCAAAGGCATCCAGACAAGAGTTCTGGTCTGCCCTGACTCGCGACTGGTCTCTCGACGGACTGATTGTCGCAAGGACCGGGTTTCCCTTTAATGCCTCCGTTCTTACCTCGACGATTTCGGGCGTGCCCCCGCGCCCGGACCTGGTTCCGGGTCAGCCTATTTGGATCGCCAATCCGACGGCGGGAGGTGGCAAGAGCCTAAATCCAAATGCATTCGCGATCCCCGCGGCTGGCGAGCAGGGAAGCGAAGGTCGTAACGACATCCGGGGATTCGGGCTCACCGAACTCGACCTGTCGATCGTACGGAAATTTTCTTTGACCGATCGGCTGGGCCTGCAGTTCCGTGTAGATGCGTTTAATCTTCTGAACCACCCTAATTTTTCGAATCCGCTCGGGTACATCGGCTACGGTCCGACTTACCTTGCATCCTCCCAGATGCTCAACAACGGTCTAGGAGGACTCAATCCGCTTTTCCAGGAAGGCGGTCCCAGGTCGCTGCAGCTTTCCTTAAAACTCTCCTTTTGATGGCCCAGTTGAGTCGATCGCTGATGGATAAGGTCAGAACTGTGTTCACTATGCCGATCGAGCCAAGAAAGCCCGCGAGCTCCCTCTCGATGCGGCGGCTCCTCTCGCTGCTCCTCGTGGCCCTGATCTGGCCAGCGATTTGTCATTCGACGCACGAAAAGAGGCGCTTCACTGTAGCCGACGATATCGGCCTCTCGCACTTTGGGGACCCGTACACAGTTCAGGCCGAGCCGATTACCTTTTCGCCGAACGGCGAGTTTTTCGTCGTCGATACGGAGCGCGGACGCATGGATATCAACCGTCCAGAATCGACTCTTCGCGTGTACCGAACTGCGAGTATCGGGCGATTCCTTCAATCCTCATCGAACGGCAAAGAGCCCGCAGCAGTTTGGACGTTCGCCAAGTCCTCTTACCGTGACGGTCCGATTATCAAAAATATCCAGTGGCTCTCCGACTCGAAAGGCTTCGCTTTCCTCGCCAAGACTTCGGTCGGCAAGGACCAACTCTTCCTCGCGGACCTCAGCACAAAAAACATTTTGACTCTCACGCCGGGCGATCAACAGGTGACTAGCTTCGATATTCGCGATCGAAGCCACTACGTCTATTGCATTCAGAGCCCTGAGACGCGCCAAGCCGAGATTCGGGAAAACCGATCTGCCGCCATTCCTGCGAGGGGTCACACGATTTATGACCTGTTGTTCGGAGCGAGTGGCGAGTTGCGCTTTACAACACTTGCGGGGTATGACGTGAGTGAGCTCTGGGCGGTCGTCGATGGCAGGCGGTTCCTGGTTCGCAACCGAAGCGGTCAGCCCATTCCGATTCGGTTCGATGGCCAGATGGCGCTTGCGCTTTCGCCCGATGGACAGTCTGTCGTAACCGCGCTTACGGTTAACGATGTGCCGCAGGAATGGGTTGCCATGTACCCTTCCGCCTATCCTTCCGGTGCCTATTCGATCAAGGCGGGACATCAAGACCCTGTCGCGCGCAATCAAAGCGGTTCAGTCAGCGAATACGCCGCCGTCGACCTGTCGAGCGGACGTGTCGCGCGTTTAACCAGAGCCCCTGTGGGCAACGCGGCGGGATGGTGGGCGGATCTAAAAGCGGCATGGTCGTCCGATGGAAAGTTCGTCGTGCTCCCTAATACTTTTATTCCGCCCGATCCAGGTCAAGATGGGACGAACGCCAGCGCCCCCTGCACCGCGGTCGTTGAGATTCGAAGGCTCGACATCAGCTGCGTTGCGCGACTGCCTGGTCAGCCGACCAGCTCAAGCGACGAAAAAAGTCTACGGATGATCGTTGGCGCCAGCTTCTTTCGCGGAACAGACGCGCGTGTTGCCATTCGGTACTTGCTTCCTGACGGTTCCAAAAAGTCGGAATACCACTCCCGAGAACGGGACGGTTCATGGAGTCTCGAATCCGGAGCGTTTGAGGAACATGCGGTTCGCCGTCCTGCCGTCGACGTCTTCATTACGCAGGATCTGAATTCACCTCCGCGGTTGATGGGCACGGATCATGCGACGGGTGAAGCGAAGATCCTTTGGGATCCCAACCCGCAATTGAAACGCATCTCTTTGGGCGAGGAGTCGGTGTTTCGATGGAAGGATGACACCGGCCGCGATTGGATGGGAGGGTTATACAAGCCACCCGACTTCGAGCCAGGCCGACGTTATCCGTTGGTTATTCAGACCCACGGATTCCGGCCGAGAAGCTTCAATCCATCGGGAATCTATCCGACGGCGTTCGCAGCTCAAGAGCTCGCCGCTGCTGAAATTGTAGTGCTGCAAATCGATGACTGTCCGATCCGGCTCACGACCGAAGAGGCGTCCTGTCAGGTGTCCGGCTATGAGTCGGCGGTGAAGGAGCTGGCTGCTGCAGGCGTGATCGATCCCGATCGGGTGGGGATCATCGGCTTCAGCCGAACCTGCTATTACGTGATGCAGGCGCTTACCGACGCCAAGCTGCACTTGCGGGCGGCTTCGATCACCGACGGGATCGTACTTGGCTACGTCGAATACATCATGGATTGGGAGGGTGAAAGCAATGACGTGGGACGCGACACCGACATCCTGATGGGCGCTCCGCCATTTGGAAAGGGACTTGAGAAGTGGCTCAAGAATTCTCCCGAATTCAACCTGGATCGCGTGGCATCTCCGTTACAGATCGTCGTCCGAGGTCGTCCAGGTCTCCTCTCTCTGTGGGAACCTTATGCAGGGCTCAATTACTTGCACAAACCTGTGGATCTGATTCTGCTTCCCGACGCAGGAACGCACCCCTTAACCAATCCCGCCCAGCGCGCCGTCTCGCAGACTGGGACCGTGGATTGGTTTCGATTCTGGTTGAACGATGAGGTTGATCCAGAACCACGCAAGCGCGCGCAATACGATCGGTGGCGAGCTCTTCGCGATCTTGAACAAGCGAAGTCCGGGGAACACGCAGTGGATTCCGCTTCTCCGCACGGAACCGAATAGCAGCAGTCTTGCAGACGAAAGATATTCAGGCGATAAGGAACCGCAAGACGCGAGGCGCCTCGCGCGTTGCGGTCGAGCCTTACTCGTCCGCCTCATAGGCGGGAGTGGTGTGGATCGGATTGCCTACCATCGTGTCAGGCGTCCCGAGGAACTTCGTGTGGCTCTCAATCGCCCGAATCGCTTCGGCAGCGATTCGAACTTCCGGCTTTTCGTATTTCATGGGTATCACCCCCTTTTTTTGTGAAATTAACTTTCAGCTGAAAGATCGTGTTGTTGGGCGACCTTCTGCCGCTTCGTCGCGAGCCGATTTCTTTGGGGAGCTGCCGGCTCGAATTTGAGGAGGCCCCGGCCAACGATGCTGCGCAACCAGCCTTCTATTCCGATCGTTCGCAGCATGGCGATCGGATGTGTCCCACGGCCGAGCCTGGCTCGCTCGAGTTCCTGGCGGAACGCGGCGGAATCAACAATTCCCAACGATGACAAGATCATTGACTCGGACGATTGATCGAACAGATGGAACTCCGGCGAAATTCCGGTCGCGGAGCGACGCGCTACGAAGGCCTTGCGTTTTCGCTCCAAAACTTCCTCGGGCACGAGTCCGACAAGCGCGCGGCGCATCAGCGAACGGCGCCGGCCAGGCCTAAGCAACTGTTCTCGCGGAACGGCAAACAGGAATTCCAGTAAGTCCCGGTCAAGATAGGGATAGCGCTTCTCATAGACAGGGCCCGCGGGGAGCACGCTCACCCCAAGTTGCCGGCGCAGGGCATCTAATGTCGAGAGATTCTCCTGAAGCGTTGGAAGAGGACCGAACAGACGAACCCTGCGGTCGTATCCTGCGAGAGCCAACCTGTGGCGCCGGGCGAAGCCGGGTTCGAGCCACGGTGCGGGACCAAGGTGCGCGGGTCGGCCTGCTAGCGCAGGCGGAAGAAATCGGCATAGTGTTTCCCCCAATAAATGGAACCATGGCTTTCTCTTATCGAGCGACCAGACCTTGAGTTGATGCGCGAGCTTTCTGAGTTCGGCCCGAGCGGCCAGGTCGGCGAGTTCCGACGTCGCGACGGGCACGCCGCCGAGCACTTCGTCTCCGCCGAAACCAGAGAGAAGCACGCGGTGGCCCTTCTCAGTCAGAAACGCGTTCAACTTCTCCTCGGCTGGTGAAGGTTCACTCTGCGAGGCGGGTAAGATCCGGAGCGGTCCCGCTTTGGAGTGGGTCGCCCCGCCATATTCTTGAGCGACGTCAATGTGCAGTCCGGTTCGACCTCGCTGTCGCTCGACCTTGGAGAAGAAGGGACGCTCATTCCAGTTCGGTTCGGAATCATCGAAGTAAGACACTGTGTCGAGGCTTGGCGCGTCGACGCCGGAAGCGACGAGTGAATCCGCCATGCAGACGATGGAGGAAGAATCCATCCCGCCACTCAGTTCGGCGAGGACCGGATGGGCCGAGCGCAATCTGCGCCGGACGGACTCCGCGAAAACGGTGCGGAAACGTTCCTCGTAATCCTGGTCGGATCCGTAACGGATCGCACGGTCTGGATCAAAGTCCCAATATCTTTCGACCGTCGCGCCTCCAGGACGGATCCGAACCAAGCAAGCAGGCGGTACCGAAGCGATGCCTGCGTACGGCGTCAGATGGACGGCGGGGAAAAACGATAAACACCCGGCGATGTATTCTTCTTCGAGAACGAAGGTCTTCTCGGAAAACAGGACCAACGGATCGAGGATCGTCGACCAACGGACGTCGCGGTCCGCGAGCAAGTAGTAGAGTGGGCGTGTTCCGACCGGGTCTTTCGCGAGCAGCAGCGTGCGGTCGGCCGGATTCCAGATCGATACCGCCCAGTCGCCCAACAGTCTTCCCAGGCAGTCCGTACCCCAGCGTTCATACGCGGCCCCGACGATTGCCGCGTCTGGCGAGCCCACCCGAAGCCCGACAGACAACAACCGAATCAGCTCGGCGCGATTGTCGAGACGTCCATCCCAGGTGATCACCGCGCCTGACCTAGTGAGACGGGGCTGTCTTTCTTCTCTCAACTCATCGGTTACGTTAAGGGCCCCATACAAAACGTACACACCGTTTTCGGAATAGAAGTTCATTCCATCGGGAGCGTACGGCGCGAGGAGCGCCTCTATTTTTTCAGTGAAGGGCGGAGCGGCCGGCTCTCCCGCGAAATTCCATTTTCCGAACTGGACACTCATGACTCGCTCCCTGCTCGCTAGCGGCCTTGCGTGCACTAGCACCTGTCGAGGACGTCGTACATTTCTGGCGTATACGACTTGTCATTGACAACCTGGCCTTCGGCTTCCACCCAAGCGTGCGCCCTGAAGGGCACTTGCTGCGCGCCGATCACCATCTCGGCACGGACCCCGTATTGCCGCAGCAAGCACGCTGTCGCCGCGGATCGCTGCAGGCAGAGCACTTGTTTCGGGTACCAAATGCAAGCCATGTCGACGGCCGCACAAATCTCGGCGGAGGTCTTGCGGTGTTTCGCTATATTTTCGACCGGACAACTACGTACTCGCACGTAGAGCGCGGCGAAGTTGCCACGTGCGAGATACAGATCGAAGAAAATGAGCTTCCCGTACGCTTTCCAAAACAGAATCGACATAGGACGAAGCTCCTCGCTCACACCGTCAGCTCGAGCTGATCCGAGAGAAACGCCATGCGATCGGTCAGAGCTTCGATCCGTTCGCTCAAAGGAAGCACCGGTGAATGCCCCCGGAACTTGCTGTAATCGAGAATGACGGGATGGCGGGAACCGGTTGCGGCCTGCACACGCGCTGTCATTTTTCGAGCGTGCAGCGGATTGCAGTTGGTGTCGGCGTCTCCGGAAACGATCATCATCGCGGGATAGGCTTGTCCGTCCCGGACGCGGTGGTAGGGTGAATAGCCCGCGAGTGCGGCAAAGTCCGCCGGGTCTTCCGCCGTTCCAAATTCATCTTTCCAAACGTGCGACTGGTCAAAGAGATGGTAGCGAACCATGTCCATCAGGGGGGCAATCGCAACGGCGGCACGGAACAGATCCGGCCTCTGCGTAAGAGCCGCGCCTACCAGCAGTCCCGAGTTCGATCCTCCAAAGATGGCGAGTTTTTGGGGCGTGGTGCGGCCGGTCGCAATCAGCCATTCCGCGGCACACAGAAAGTCGTCGAAAGCCAGCTGACGATTGCGCCGCTTGGCCTGGTTGTGCCAAGTGGCGCCGAATTCCCCGCCGCCGCGAATCGAGGGAAGCGCGAACAAGCATCCGTGCTCGACGAGGTAAGCGACAAACACGCTGAACTGCGGCGTCACCGAAGCGCCGAAGCCGCCGTAGGAGGTCATGATGGCGGGGTGTGCGCCCGATTCGAGCGAGTCCCGGCGGCCCATCAAGAACACGGGAATCTTGGTCCCGTCCTTCGAGGTGTACGAAAGGCGTTGATGCGTGTAACTCGCGGAATCGAAGGGAACGGTTTTTCGGGCCCAAAGCTTGCGCTCGCCGTTTTCTCGGGAATATCGCCAGATACCGATCGGTTCGGTGAACGACTCCGCCTCGAAGGTCAGCTCCTCCGCTTGCGGCGGCCCGACCAGTCGAGCGCTTTCGCCCTCGCCCACGGGAACGTCGCCCGTTTTGCGGCCGCTTAAGTCGTACTCATAGATCTTAGTTTCGCCGTTCTTGATGTAGGAAGCGTAGATATGCTCCCGCACAACCGCCCATTGATGGATGCGGGCCTCTTGCTCGGGAAGAATCTCGACGAACTGCGGCTCGTCGTCGCGTTGAGGAAGGACTTCCACGACACGAAAGTTCGGTGCGTCACGATCGGTGAGCGCAAGGATTCGGCTCTTCGCGAGGATCGGCTCGAACATGTAGCGGGCGTCGGCCAAGACGCGCACGGTGAGCGAGCCGCCGTCGAACCGCTGGAGGCAGAAGTCGGTGTAGGTCGTGTCGAAACACTTGTTGACCAGAATCCCGAGATGTTGATCATTGCCGAGGATGAAGAGCCGGAGCCTCTTGTCCTCTCCCGCCGAGAAAATCTCTTCATCGTCTGTGAATGGAGTGCCGAGCATATGGTGGTAGGCGGCCCGATAGAACGGCCGCGCGGTTTCGAGCGGCTCGTGAGAGTAATAGAAGCTCTTGCCGTCGGGTGCAAAGACGAATCCGCGCAGGATTCCGCGTGGCAGCTCGTCGGCGATCTTTGCGCGCGTGCCGGTGTCGAGCAGCCGGAAAGTTCCTGTCCGCTCTCCTCCTTCTTTGACCTCGTATAGAAGCAAGCGCCCGTCGCGCGAAACACACAAGAGCTTGACCGAGCTAAATTTCCCCCGGCCTTCGGCGGCAGGGTCAACCAGCAAGTGGTCTTCCCCGACCTCACCTCGGCGCACGTAAATGCTGGGCTGTTCTTCGTCCGCGAAACGCTTGCGGAAAAAATATAGGCTCCCCGCTTGCTGCAGCGAGTCATAGGTTTCGACGGCAAGGAATTCACGAATGCGATTCCGGATTCGCGTTCGTCCCGCAAGGTTATCCAAATACGCTCGAGCGTACCGCGTCTGCTGTTCGATCCAATTGTGAGTGCGAGCAGAGTCCTGTTCTTCGAGCCAGCGGTAAGGGTCCGGCACTGGGACACCGTGAAGAATTTCGGTAACGGACTCACTGTCGGAAAATGGGGGAGGCGAAATCAAGCCGGACATTGTTCCCTCCTTTCAATCCGGTGCGATGTTTCGCGATACATGCGCCTGGCGAGGCTGCGGAAGTAGGCAGCGACCGATGGCTGGAGGGGCTCTTCGGACGAGCGCCAAGTATTTCCCGCAACCGCATAGACGAAGACCGCAACCAGGGGGGACGTGACCATCGCTTGCCTGAAGGCATCCGGAGGGAGAAGGGATTCCCAAGGACGAACATAAGCGGCGACCATGCTTTCGATCGCTCGCAGGTCATTCATGCCGTTGCGACGGAGGTGTTCACGAAGGTATTCAAACGTGATGGGCGGGCTCGTCACGCAGCCTTCGGCCCAGTCGAGAAAAACGCTCCGCCCGGGCAAAACGAAAATGTTTCCGGGATTGAAATCCAGATGTCCCAGAGTATCGGGCAGGCCAACTTCGCAAAGCGACGAACATGCTTGTTTAAGATGGTTTCCAAGGCAAGTGAGCTCAGGATTCGTCAAAGGTGCAGGTGTCTGTTTTTCTTGGGCGGCCATTAGTTCGCGCATGCGATCGATGAACGGGTCGATCTGCGCGACGAGTCTCGGCAATCGCAAGTCCTTGCATTGACCTTCGAGAAGCTCGTCTTCGTTTCCGATAGATAGAATTTGCAATCGAGCGAGATCTTCCGCTGCTTTCGACCACGTGGAGATCTCCGTGTCTTGATCGAGCCTGGTACCTCGAACATCACGAGTAAGCCAACCATTCCAAGCGGGGTGAACTCCGAGCAGTTCAGGGACATATCCAGGGAAGAGACGCTTGATGCAGGCGGTAGCAGGCAGTTCGTGGCGGTTTGGTTCTCCCGTGGCCTTGAACCAAACCGCTGAATCGTTTGTTTCGAGGCGAATGAGACTGAACGCAGGCGAGGCATTCAGTTGCGTAAAGGCCCCTGTCAAACGCTGGCCGAGCGAATCAACTTGCTGCTCGGCCCATGCAAATAGCTCCGGCAGCCACCCTGGTTGCGCAAAGGGCGCTGCATTCGGTTCTCGCCGATAGAAGTCTAATTCTTCGAGCGATCTCTCGATGACCGTGCGATCGCCGGCGGACTCGACAGCCGAGCGCATCGCGGTGTTGAACGGTTTCCAGCAAGTTCCGGCGGGAGCGGGTTCATCTAGGTCGGGCGCTTCCATTACAGCGCAGCGCGGGAACTGGGCCGCGTGGGCTAGAACAAACAAGCAGTAACTCCGGCATCCGCACTGCGCGTAGAGTTCTGCTGTTAATTGGTCGGCAATTCTCTCCCCTCGCAGAATCGTAACGTGCGGCAGCGATGAACTGCTTCCACTACGCAGCAGCATTTCCGATGCGTTCCGGCGTGTGACGATGAGTTGGTAGATTTCTTGGTTTGCTTGCTGATCGAAACTCATGTGGGGCACACGCATCCGTTCGAAGCGTCCCGATCGCGCACTTGCAAAATGTGGTGCTTGTTCAGAACCTCGACGAAATCGCGAACGTCCGCCCGGACCGTTTCGATATCCATCGCGTACGCGTCGCTCACTTCGGCGGCGATTTGCGCCGTGTCGAATCCTTTTTCAAGCAGGTCGAGAATTCGGGAGCCGACGACATTCAGGCAAAACATCCGGCCGTGATGGATGTCGAGCAGAACTCCGCCGTCTTCGGTCTTCGTGCGCCGCACTGTGTTCGATACTCGGAACATCGCCGGTGAACCTCGGAGGAAATGAATCGTTCGAGCAAGAACACTGTGGCACCTGCGAAACGCGAATTCCACAAACCGCGCTTTCTGTTCGCAAGCGGAAGATCTCGGACTGCAAGCGAATGGGATGGCGGAACATAGCGGAACCGCCCGCGACGCCTTGATTTCGATTCTGTTCGCGTTCGTGACCTACTCCGAAGGACGAGGGAGGGTTCGAATTGTGCTCGCGGCGAAAGCGGGAGAGCCGTGGGGCCTACGGGATAGATGTTGGGACTTGATGGCTTTTGCGGTGTCCGTCAGTTGTTTCCCAATCGCGATTTCGCCAAGACGCTTGTTATCACTATTATTTTGAGTGAGTTACATTCGTTACTTCTAACCCCTATATTCGTTACCTTTATTCTCGATATTCGTTACTACTGGTGCGATAATTCGTTGACTTCCAGAGGAGATTGCAAGTGCCCCACAGCCGCGGCGATGAAGTCCGGCACTTTATTGTCCGTCACGTCGAGGCGCATCCGGCGGACATCGCCCGGGTAACAGCAGACGAGTTCAAGGTTGAGCCCCAATCGATTCGAAAGCACTTGCGTGAACTGAGTTCTGAAAACGTCCTGGTTGTGGACGGCAAGACGAGAGATCGGATTTATCGTCTGAAAACGAACGACTGGACGAAATCCTATCCGATCTCGGCGGGGCTCACCGAAGACTCCGCGTGGAACGATGCGGCGCCGTTTGTCGGACGCCTGCCTGAGAATGTTTTGAGCATCTGGAACACGGGCTTTACGGAAATGTTCAACAACGCGATCGACCATTCCGCTGGAACGGAAATCGCAGTCGAAATTCGCAAGACAGCCATAAACACCGAAATGGAAATCCGCGACAACGGGGTCGGAATTTTCAAGAAGGTTCAAGCCGCTGCGAACCTTCCCGATGAGCGGCAAGCGATCCTAGAACTCGCGAAAGGCAAGTTCACGACGGACCGCACGAAGCATAGCGGGGAAGGCATCTTTTTCACTTCGAAGATGTTTGACGCTTTCGACATACTTTCGGAAGGCTTGTCTTTCACTGGGACGCGCCCACCTACCGGGTCCGCAGGGACGACCGTGTGGATGAAGCTCGACAATGAATCGACCCGAGTGGCGGCGGATATTTATAACGCATTTTCAGTCGAAGACTTCGGTTTCGATAAAACAAACGTTCCGATCAAGATGGCGCAGTTTGCGGGACAGAGGATGGTTTCGCGCTCTCAGGCAAAAAGAGTGCTGGCCCGGATCGGTGAGTTCAAGGTTGCCATTTTTGATTTCGCGGGTGTGGAGATGATCGGACAAGCCTTTGCAGATGAGATCTTCCGCGTTTTTCATAATGCGCATCCCGACATCCGCCTCGAAGTCGTAAATGCGGGGTCGGATGTTCTCAACATGATCCGCCATGTCGACACACCGCGCGCGGAGGCGCGCCATGAGTGAGAGCGACTAACGGCGAACTAGAGCACAGCACCGGGCCACCGCGTGACGGAGGCGTCGACCATCATGACATACGCCGTCACCACCTCCCCGCCCACCGCCGCAGCCAGCATAACCGTCATGTCGTCTCCGCACGTGTTCGGGATGTCCCGCATGTTCGAACTTCACGGGTTTGGAGACACGCCCGAATTTGCGCGTCATCCGCACCGAGCGAGAGGCCTTGGCGATTTTAGGTATAACGGAAGTGCGATTCGAAGTCGGCCAGCCTGATTAGGTGCCTGTCCGTTTTTGTCGTTGCGACATTTTTTGAGCCATGAACAACAACAGCTTCCGGTCGTCCGCGCTCGTGCGACGAAGCAATCTTCGAAACCTGTCGAGCGTGCGAGCGTCAGAGCCCGTGCTGCCCCAGCCTGGAGCGACCTTTAGGGGCTTCATCGCGGGAGGTTTCGTGCTTCCGTCGTAGAAAAGTTGATACATGGGAACTTCAAGAGCCCGCGCCATTTTCTCCAAGGTTTCGATCGAGGGAACGGTGTGGCCGTTCTCGACGCGCGAAATGTAGCAGCGCAGCAAGCCAGTGCGCGCCTCAATGTCGCCTTGGGACATATTCTTGTGTTCCCGCAGCTCCTTCAACTTGTCGGCGATCATCATCCTCACATCCTCCCGGGCCCTGCAGATTCTCACGCCCGCTCTTCGAAAAATCAAATCGTGATTCTCGTCAACCGAGGCGTCTCAAGATCGTGGTGACCTGCCCGATCACTTCGGCGTCGATCCCGTTTCGAAATCGCCGTGCGCCGAGTGGCACGCCCGGGTACAAATGTACAATGAGTTCGTCCTCGCGCAGAGCACAACACCCGCACAAATAGCCGCCGTCTCGCTTGAGGACCAAGTACAGCGGCTGATCGAAGAGCGCTTTCCATTGAGCGGGTCGCTTGATGCGCCGGTTAACGGCGACGAGGCTGGCGCGGGCGAGCCACGGATGAATCGGCGCCTTATCACCGCCGACCCAGAAAATGTCCGAGAGCGAAACCTGTTTGAGGCTGGTCAGCTCGCCCAGTGCATGCCTCAAGAAGAGCGGAATCTCCTCCCATTGCCGTATCAGCACATCCAAAAATCCGCCTGGACTTGCCAATGACTCGTGTCCGACGGCAGAACCGGGATGGCTACCCCGACCGGGCACCTCGCGGGGAATGAGCTCATCCGGCATCGGTTCGCGGCCTTCGCGGTCCAGGGGCAAACCGGCCGCCCCCAGAAATTCATGGAAGTCGATCGAGTACAGGACGCACAGCGTAATGACCTTTTGGATGTGCCGCGGAGGAGCGGCGAGCGTTTCATAGTCGGAGAGCGTGCTGGTCGCCGCGAAATAGGAATCATCGGCGAGGAGGTTTGCGATCGAGCGGCTCATGGCGGACGCCTCCCGAAAAGATAGCCCCGCGCGTAAACGAGAACTCTGGAGAAGATCTTTGAGGTCGATTTTCAAATGGGGTGAGCCCGGCGAACGTTGTTTTGGCGGAACAACGGAACGGGCCGTGACCCTTCGGCGGCCGTGCGCGGCGACCGGGCGAATTTCGGCATCGATCCGTCCCAGAATTCGCGCGTCCTTGCCGAGCGCGAGCTCGATCTGGGTGCAAGGAAGTTCCGGAGAATGCAATACCACCCGGTCCTTCGCCAGCATGACAAGCTGCGAGCACGAATACCCGAAGTCGTGTTCCACAAAGAAGAGCCGCCTTTCACCAGGCGGACCCGCGCCGGGGGATATTTCTTCGGAGCGGTTTGGATCGATTCTCACGATGCTGCCGGGCGCGAGATCCGGGAACGCATAGACGTCTTCCTCTCCGACCTTGCCGTAGAGAAATCTTTTTTCTCCCAACGCAAGTAAATCCAGCGCCCGCACGGGCGCTGCCAGCGCCAAGAGCTGTCCCAATGGAGCGATCGGTGGCGGCGAAACGCCGCGCGCGCGGTCGGCGAACCACGCGATCCAGGCATTCACGTCATGGACCCGGGAGTCGAGCAGCGTGGTACGTTTTCGAGGGACGAGCACCCGGAGCCGTGGAATCAAGTCCAAATCAAATCCAAATGCCGCAAACCAGTCGTTCAACCGGTAGTTCGAGATATGGCTGAGAGCCAGCATCTGGTGAAACGTAGGGATCAAGGAAGAATCTTCGCCGTCGGAGTACAGACTGTGAGGCACATAGAACAGAGAGGACCGGCCGAAGATTTGAGCGGAGCGCTCCGAAACCCGGTAGAGGGTCAAGCCTCGCGATGCGAGGATTTCGCGTACCTGATGAGCGCCGCGATTCGCAGAGCTATCCATTCTCGGCCATATTGCCGAGATTCGTTTCCAGGAGGAAACAATCGCGCCACTGGCCGCATTTCCGACCAGCCCGAAGGTTTTCTCCCCGCGCGCAGACAGTTCTATATAGGTGAGAAGGTTACGTAGCTGGACACAGATTAACTCTCGGGGTAGGATGCGCGCCAATGACTGTAAGCGGAGTGAATTTGCTCGCCGGCAAGCAGCTCAAGGCGTGGCGCGAGAAACTCGGCTTGTCCACACGCGCCGTGCAAGCCATGAGCCGGCAGATCGCCTCGGACAAACATAACGAGGAGTTCTTTCTTTCGCACAATTGGGTGACCGACATTGAAAACGGTCGGTTCCGGCCGGGCATGTTCCGCATGGCATCGATCAGCGTGATTTACCGCCGCAACTATACGGAAGTGGCCTCGCTTTATGGCCTGCAGATGGGAGAGCTCCGCCGCGACATGGCTTCGATCCAATTGCCGAAAACGCATCTCGTCGAAAGCCTGAGGGAGCCGGAAACCGAAGCCGTGTCGTTGCCCGTAGAATTCAAGCCCGATTTTCGGTCCGAGAAAACGAATCTCCTGGCGCGAGTCGTCGAAAAGTGGGAGGCCGTGCCCTTGGGTCTCTTGCAGCATCTCGACCTTCGTACCTCGATGTACGGCTACATCGGTCTTGAGGACTTTACGCTTTATCCGTTAATTCGACCCGGTTCTCTCGTGCAGATTGACTCGGCCCAGAGAAAGATCAGTCCCGCGCCGTGGCAAACCGATTTCGATAGGCCGATTTACTTCACCGAGTTGCGGCACGGGTATGTGTGCAGTTGGTGCGAGATCGACCGTGGGAAGTTGATGGTGATCCCTCATGCGCATGCCCATCAGGAAGTTCGGGTCTTCGACTACCCGGGCCAAGCGGAAATCGTCGGTCGGGTCACGGCAGTCACCATGAGCATTGTCGGCGACAGGGCACCGGAACCGAGAGAACCATCCCGAGAGAAATGACTCCTGCTCACTCGGGCGAGCATCGCGTCATGCGACGCGAGTCGCGTGTCAGTGCTTGCGGCAATGTATTCTCCTTTTTTTTTAATACTTGTCCGGCAAAACTATCGTAGGTGTTGAGATCTGTCGGTCGGGGATGACCCACAGCTCATCGGCCGCGTGGGTGTGGTAGGCGGAGAACAGCGCATTACCCGCTCCAGGCCGAACTGGTCATCCTGGCGGTCTTGTTCGCACAAGTCTCCCCAATCGCCACTCTCGTGGCGCGCGAGAAACTCGGGCGGTCCTTGCCCCGCCTTTCGCAAGGCCGCGAGCGTGCCGGGCGTGGTGACGACTTGCCCAAGGGAAAAGAGGTTGTTTTGCGGTTTGTTCCATGGGCCAGAACTCCTTTCGGAAGGCTTTGTGATTTTTTGCTTTAAGGCACCGCGAAGCGGTGCATTCGAAGCGAATGCCCTTCCTGGCGGTCCCCGCGACTAGCCGTCCGCGCTGTCAAGAGCGCGTTTTATGCGTTCATTGGAGCGCAGCGGAAACTCTTGACAGAAGAAGCGGACGGTCTAGGCGCAGCCTTTCGGCAGGAAGGGCAAAACGACGAAGGACCAACAGGAGCGAGAAGAAGCCAGGCTAATGCAGGCAAAGGGTTTTAGCTTTCTGGCCTCATTATTGACACGGTGGAGGTCAACGGTTCGAGCCCGTTCGGGCCTACCATCAGTCCTCTCGAAGCTTTTGAACGCGATTCGTTCTGACATCACGCGGGGCGCCGCATGCGCTAAGAAATTCAGTCTTTCCCCTCACGCCAGTGCAGCGACCCGGTGCGTTCGAGTTACAGATTTTTGCGGTGGTGCGGAGGTCATGAACGGTGACAAACCCGGATTTTGCATTCGGGTTCGCGCCGGCATTCCACAAGCCACTTCGCCTCAACGACTTGCATTGATTTTTAAACGTGGCTAATATCCCGGTTACCGTCGCGTCCCTCCCCGACCGTTCCTGGATGACTGTTTCGTGTCTGTTATCCTTGGGCTGTGCCAAAGATTCGCCCAAATGTGATATTACATAAATAACGGTACGTAAGGTTTCTGAAGGCAAATCCGGAGATACAGCCTTGAGCGTTCAAAACACCATCGGCAACAGGATTGCACCGGGCAACGGTGTTCCTGGCACTCGCCCAGTTTCCGATTGCGAGGCAGTCATCGTGGGCGCCGGCCCTTACGGGTTATCCGCGGCTGCGCACCTGAAAGCATTAGGGATGGATGTCCGAGTGTTTGGTAAGCCGATGGAATTCTGGGCTAACCAGATGCCCGCGGGAATGCTTTTGCGCTCGCCGCGAGTGGCATCCAATATAGCGGACCCAATTCGGGAATTTTCTTTGGAAGCATATGAAAAGTCGGCAGGACTTCCGCCCAAGGCTCCGCTTCCGCTCCAAACCTTTGTCGATTATGGACGCTGGTTCCGAACCAAACTCGGCCAAGTGCATGACGAAAGGGAAATAGCATCGGTGAGTCGCGACCAAGCTGGCTTTCGCATTGAATTAAAGGATGGCGAGGTGTTTCACTGCCAACGCGTCATTGTGGCCGCGGGCATTGGGCCATTTCAGCGCATCCCGGCGGTCTTCGCGTCCTTGCCATCGACCCAGGCCTCACATTGTTATCAGGGTTGCGACGTAAAAAGTTTCCGCGGGAAGCGCGTTACGGTAATCGGCGCTGGTCAGAGCGCCTTGGAATCAGCCGCGCTACTGCACGAGGCCGGCGCGAGGGTAGAGGTAATCGCTAGAAATCCCGACTTCAAGTGGATTGGCGGACACGCCTGGCTTCACAAGCTCGGGCCCATCTCCGCGATGCTCTACTCCTCACACGACGTCGGGCCCATGGGGGTCAGCCGCCTGGTGGCTTCACCGAATGTCGTGCGCCAGATTCCGCTGAAACTGCGCGACAAAATTCGCATCCGTGCGGTGCGTCCGGCGGGGTCGCCCTGGCTGCCGCCTCGGTTGAAGGACGCCACGCTCACTACCGGACGCCATGTGACCGAGGCCACCTCAGCAGGAGCAGAAGTGCGTTTGAAATTGGACGATGGCAGCTCGCGCGTCACCGATCACGTGCTGCTCGGCACCGGATATTCCGTCGATATCTCGAAATACGGGTTTTTATCGCCAGAGCTGGTGAAAGACGTCGATCTGATGGACGGCTATCCGAAGTTGGGTGCCGGATTTTCGTGCTCCGTTCCGGGATTGCATTTTGTAGGAGCACCGGCCGCCCGTTCTTTTGGCCCGCTGCTTTATTTCGTGGCCGGTACCGAATTCGCATCACACGAGCTGGCTTCCCAGGTCGCTCGCCACCGAGTCGCGAAATAATGAAGCAAGCTGTGTCCCAAGAACCGTCCAGCGACGTTCCGGTGGCCCGCCCGCCCAGACGTATGGAAGGTATTGGGGCGCTGGTCATAGGTGGCGATCATCCGGGACTGGCGATTGCCCGCAGTCTGGGAAAGCGCGGAATTCCCGTTTACGTTCTGGATGATCAGCACTCCATTTCCATTTACTCGAAATATGCCACTCGCGTGCTGCGCGTTCCGGATTTGCGCGATCCCGAAAAAACTGTCGACTCCGTGCTCGAAGTGGGAGAGCGCTACGGCCTGAGGGATTGGGTTTTATTCCCGACCAGGGACGAGACCGTGATGGCTTTTTCCAAGCATCTTGATCGGCTATCCGAATTCTTTCGCGTGACGACTCCGAAGTGGGAAACTACTCGGTGGGCTTGGGATAAAAACAATACTTATAAATTAGCCGAAGAGCTGGCCATTCCAGCGCCCCGAACCTGGAATGTATCGAGCGCCGAAGAACTTCCGGCGCTGTATTCCAAACTGCCGCTGGCCATCAAACCGGCCATCAAGGAAAATTTTTTCTATGCGACCGGCGCGAAAGCCTGGCGCGCCGACACTCCGGAGCAGTTGCAAGAATTGTTTCGCTCCGCCGCCAAACAGATCCCCTGCAGCGAAATCATGATCCAGGAAATTATTCCCGGCGATGGCGAATGCCAGCTTTCTTACTGCGCATTTTTCCGTGACGGTGCCGCGCATAGCACTCTGGTAGCGACGCGCAAGAGGCAGCACCCGCGCGAATTTGGCCGCGCCGCAACTTACGTCGAAACCACCGACCTTCCCGAAGTGGAAGAGTTTGGCCAACGCTTTTTGAAGGCCATCGATTTCTACGGCATCGTGGAAGTGGAATTTAAACGCGATGCGCGCGACGGCCAACTCAAGCTTTTGGACGTGAATGCGCGCGCCTGGGGATTTCACGCTTTGGGCCCCGCTGCGGGCGTCGATTTTCCTTATCTACTTTTCGCCGATCAAATGGGATACCCGGTGGAGCGGGCCAGAGCCCGCGCGGGCGTCGGCTGGCTCCGGCTGGTCACCGACATCCCGGTTGCCTTGCGCGACATGCTGGGCGGGTACATGAGTCCGAGCGAGTACTTTCAATCGCTGCGCAGAACCAAAGTGGAATCCGTCTTCAGCTCTGGCGATCCGCTGCCCTCGGCGCTGGAGTTCGCGCTCTTCCCCTACTTCGTGGCCAAAAAACTTCAGAAAATCTCCCGCTAGGCGTCTCCGAATTTCTACATTAGAAATTAAAACTACTGCGTCTGAGGTTTCGGTCTTTCTCCGGCTGCGGGTGCAGGCGGAACCGCTGCAGGTGGGGCCGACGACAGCAGCGCCATGTACGTCCGGCTGAATGCAGAGTGCTGCGTTCCCGGCGCAATCACGATAGTCTGCAGCGTGTACCGGCCTCCCTGCAGCTTGGTCAGGGGCAGGCTGATCCGGAACGACGCCACCGATTTTTTCGCATCGACTTCGGAAGGCGCCAGCAGCGGCGTCGCGTTAATCTGCAAGCCATTTCGGAAAAAGATCAATCCCGCCCGCAGCGAATTCCCGTCGATCGCTTCTTTCTTCTCATCTTTTTCGGGATAGTAAACTTGAAAGAAAACGTAGAGTGTCTGATTCTGGGTGAACAAGCGCGTAACACTGGGAATAATCGTTTGGCCGTTCATGTCCAGCGGCGAACTCGTTGTCTTGCTATGCAAGCCTTGAGTTTTGGTTTGAACTTCGCCCGATTTCTGGACCGGCACCAGTTGGCTCGACAACACCACTGAACTGAGCGTCATTTTTCCCGGCTGTGCCGCCGGCACCGTCAGGTTTTGCTCGAAAGTTCCAATCTTTCCAGACTCGTTCTCCCGGGCCACAAATTTCAGTCGGTAATTTCCGGGCGCGAGCAGAACCCCGCCCTGGTACAGCAGATTCTTTTTGTTGATCTCCTGAAAGCGTTCCGCGTCGAGCTTCACTTGCGTGGTGTCGTGCAGTTCCGCCACGGTTTGGCCCGACGGCACGGCGCGAACCTGCACCGCGAAATCAAACTCAGCCTGCCGGTTCCCATGCTTTTCGGCCCAATCCAAAGCGCTGGCGGAAATTTTCGCGGCGATCGGCACATACGTTTGTTGATCACTCAGCCGAAACATTCCGGTTTCGACCGCGACCGGAAGCTCGACCACGGGATTTTCGGAATTTACCGCGTCCGCGAGTTGCTGGGCGCGATCTTCCCTTTCCAGATGTTGGAAATCGCGCGGCGCGTAGTAGCCATCCCGATAACGCACATGCGCTCCCGGCACGTTGACCTTCACGTGAATCGACCGCCAGCGGCCGTCCCGCTTCACTTCTGCACCCAGGTTATACGCAATCAAATAGTATCCGCCGTTTTCCTGCTGGATCTTCGGGAACGCATCGCTCAGATCGCCCAGATCGAAGAACGCTTTTCCGCCCGTGTCCGTTGATAACGTGGCCAGCGTATCGCGCGAATCTTCGCGCTGATCAGTCTGATGGAATACCGAGGCGCCGGTGAACATCGAAGTTCCGGTGGCCGCGTTGGTGGTCACGTCGCCACCCGGCGGGGCGGCCAGCAAGCCGCGCGAGTCAATCGAGTAAATCGACACGTCGGCCCGATTCGCGGCGTCCGTGGCGGCCCGCAGTTGCGTGCGATTCTCTTCGCCGGTCTGCGTGATGCCGCCGGTAAATTCCACCACTGCCTTTCTTCCCGGAATTCCGCCGAGAACATTGGCCAGGCCTTCCACCGCCGCGAGCTTCTGGTCCGTATTGAAAACATTAAATTCGGTTTCGTCCGGAGTAAACGCTGCGCCGGTGTATTCCTGCACATCGTATTCGCCGTTCTGCGCCGCGGCGTATAGCGGATTCGAGATATCGGACGCGCTGGTTTCGGTCAGCTGCGCTACGGCTTTCTCCAGCACAGCGCGATCGTTCGTGAAATTCGCCAGCACCGTAAGCTTGGTCGAAAAAGCGACAATGGCCACTACGTCGGCCTTGGTCATCTGCGTCTTCAGAAATTTATCCGCTGCGTCGTGAGCCCGGATCAAATCGTCCGGCTGCATCGACGTCAGATCGAAGAACAAGATCAACAACCGGCGGTCGCGCAGCTGATCCTCGGCCACGGCAGCCGCCGGCGTATCCGGCCCTTCGTTATCGACCGGCACCACGATCGGTCTCGCGTCGTCTTCCGTGGCGGTCTCCACTTTTTCGATGTCCGCATAAGAAAAATTCGAAATGGATTGCGCCTTGCCATCATCAGTCACCACAAATTGATCGGCACGTAAGCCTTTGATGGGTTTGCCCGAATTGTCGGTCACCTCCACATCGATGCGCACCAAATCTGACGAAGACTTCAACGCCGGAGCCTGAGCCGGTTTACCAGGCGGCGGCTGGTCTGCGGGCGAAGGCGGCGCCGGAACGGCAATCGGTGCGGGCTGACTCGCGCTCGCCGCTGCCGGCGCCGGCGGGTTTTCGGATTGCTGTTGCGCTTGGACGCGAGCCGGACTCGCCGCCCCAGTCACGACGAACGCGAGGATCGCGAATGTGAAAGCGAAGCGTTTCATCAGAAGTTGTACCGCATCGTAATGTCCATCGTGCGCATCGTTCCGGCCGCTGTCACCCGGCCAAACGACGTCGACCCCAGCGTGGTCGAAAGTCCCGAAAAGCTGGGCGTATTCGAAAGATTCTGAACTTCCCAGCGAACATCCAGGTGATGCCGTTCCTGCGGTCCGAACCGAAACGATTTGCCCAGCGACGCATTCCAATTAAATTTGCAAGGGCCTTCGATCGCGCCGCGTCGCTCGTTGCCATAAACCGTCGGAGCCGGCGTCGCAAAAGCAGCGGTGTTGAAAAAAGACAGGGGAGCACCTCCGCAGATCCCAAGGTTAGGATTGCCAATCTGGTCCGCTCGCAGCGAAAAGCTCGCGCCCGTACCATTATCCGATGCCAGGCCGCCCAAATAGGCCGTAACCGGATTTCCGGTTTGCCAGGTCACAATATTCTGCAGCCGCCAATTGCTCAGAATGTGCCGCGCCGCCCCGCTATTTCCATATCGGTGGTGTTCGCCGAAAGGCAGCTCGTACAGCGAAGCCAGGCGCACTTGGTGCCGCACGTCGAATGACGATAAACCGCGCTCCGCGGCGAAATTCCCATCCTGTTGCACCACCATCGGCGCCGTGCCGCCGATGGTGCTGGCATCGTCCAGCGACTTTGCGAATGTGTAGAACGCCTGCAGCGAAACGCCATGCGTGAAGCGGTGCACCAGCCGCACTTGCAGCCCGTTGTATATGGAATTCGCGCCGGACTGATCGAAATAAAAACTATTCGCGTCCGGAATCTGCAACAAATTCTGCGTGTTCAAAGGGCTGGTGCCCAGCGGCGCCCGATTGGGCGCGCGCAGAAAATCCAGATTCGTGCCTTTCGTGCCGGTATAGGTCAGATCGAGAATCCAGTTCTGCGAAAAAGATGTTTCGGTGCCCAGCGTCCAGATTTGCGCGTAGCCGTCTTTATAGAACGGATCGATGCCGCCCTTATTCGAAATCACGCTCGAAGCCGGGAAGCCATTCTGCAAAGTGAGCACCTGCGTTCCCGAAGTAATCAGATTTTCGGAAGTCGCGAACGGCGGCTCATATTCCAGATATTGCTGGGCCAGCGTGTTGTAAATTGCCTCGTTGTAAAAAATCGAATATCCGCCGCGCACCACCGTCTTGGGCTTGACGAACTTCGGAACCCACGCGAATCCGATGCGCGGGGCCCAGTTGTTGTAGTCGCCGTGAATCAACGCGCGCGGAAAATTTCCGCTGAAGGGGCCGGTTGACCCGGGCGTGACCACCGCCACCTGCGTCGCATCGGAATTTAAATCGAGATTCGCCAGCCGATTGTAAACATCCACGGGCGGCGTTGCGGCCTCGTAGCGCGCGCCGAACAAAAACGTGAACTGCTTGTTCACCCGCCAGTCGTCCTGCGCGTAGCCAATAAAATCCCAGCTGCGCAGATACGCGTTCGGCCCGAATTGCACGGTCGTGCTGTACGGCAAGCCCAGCAGAAAATCCGCCAGCTCGTAGAATTGCTGCGTTCCGGGTGCCGGAGTGACCGGCTGGCCCGAGGCATCCAATTGCGACGTCAGCACCCCGGTAAAATTGAATCGCCCACGCGGCTGCGGATTGGAATCGGCATTGAGCTGAATCCGCCGAATCTCGCCACCGAATGTAAAAGTATGCTTCAGGTGCACCCATTTCACGTTGTCGCCCAAGCGCAGCGTCTGGTTTCGCGCCAGCGCGGGCAGCGGGTCATTCAATCCCGAAATGCTGGAGAAATTGATCGCCGGAATTCCGAAACTCATCGGGTCCGTCGAAACGCCCGTGATCCCGAGTTCTCCAGCGATATTATTCTTGAACGAGTTGTCGCTGAACACCTGCGTGCGGCTGCGGCTCCAGCTCAGCTGCGTATTCTCAACCACATGCGCGGTCCAATTGTGGGAAAGCCCCAGCGTGACCGCCTGATTCAGCGTGGACTGATTTCCCGCCGTGCTCGGAAAGCTTCCAAACGTTTGTTGCCGCGTGGAGCTCAGGTTATATCCGCCGTTCAGGCTGAATTTCGCATTGATCGTGTGCAGGATGTGGATGTTCAGATTGTCGCTATTCACCGGAACCGTGGTTTGCAACAGAAAGTTTTGTACCGTCCCGGGCAGATTCTGCTCCGGATAGAAAGCGAGCAGGCCCGCGGCCGCCGGATTGATCGAGGGAATCTGGCAGCCATTGCCCAGAGGTGTACGTGGACCGTTGAAGTTCGAAAAAGGATTGAACAACGTAACGCCCAGCCCGCAGAAATTTCCCATGCGTTCCGCGTCGGTGGGCACCGTCGAATAGTTATCGAGCGCGCTTGATTGAGTTTCGTGCTGGTAGTTGATGAAAAAATACGTTTTGTTGCTGCCGTCATAGATATGCGGAATTTTCAACGGCCCGCCCAGATTTCCGCCGAACCGCTCGTCAAAATGGCTGGGCTTGGCCACTTCATTTCCGGTGATGGAATATGGCCTCGCGTCGAACGCAGAACTCTCGTAACGGTCGTAAAAACTGAATCGAACGCGATTCACCGTTTGGCGGCCCAATCTTCCGCCGCGGCCTCCGCCGTTTCCCCCGCCTCCGCCTCCCGGACCACCAAACCCGCCTGGTCCCCCGGCACCGCCCGCGCCGCCGCCCTGACCGAATAATTGTCCGGGCGCTCCGCCGCGCCCGCCGCCTCGGCCGTTTTGATCGCCGGGCGTCCCGGGTACGATTCCGCCAAGTCCGTTCCCGCCCGGACCGCCGCCGGCAAAACCCTGGCCCACCGTGCCCTGCAGCAAAAATGAATCAGAGGTGGCGTTTGCATTGGCCGTGCCGGTGGAAAGAGCCGCTTGCGCTTGCGCAGTTTCGCCGGAGGTTCCATTCGTTTCTGAAGCCTGCGGATTGGTTCCTTCGCCAGTCAGATCCGTTTGTTCGAACCCTCCGCCCCCCAACCCTTCGCGGATCGCGTTGGTAACCCCCGCGGGCGCCTGTTGCCCTCGCCCTCCTCCATTTCCTCTGCCGCCAGTTGGAGCTCCGGAAGTTGGCGCACCGGCGGAATTCGAAAGGGAATTCTGCCCATTTCCTCGTCGTGGCGCGCCGTTTGGAGGACTTGTTTTCGAAGCGCCAGAAAGTTCTGCGAGCGTCGCCACGCGCATGACTATGGCGAACGGGGCCGTGGGTGCCGTTGGGATCTGCACTTCGAGCGATGCCTGCACAAAACCGAGCTGGCTGGCCTCGACGTGATAATGCCCCGCGGCAATCTGCGGAAATTGGAATTTGCCCGACTCATCGGTCCAGCTCAGCCAGATTTTGCCGGATTCGCTGGAGACCAAGCGCACCGTCGCGCCCGGAACCGCGGAACCTTCGGAAGTTCGCACCACGCCGGTCACCATGGACGGCGCCGGAGCCGCTTCCTGCGCCCAAACCGAAAATGTAATGAGCAAGCCGAGCGCTAGAAGCGCCGCCGCTTTTCTTAGATTTTGCGCCTTAGCCCGTTCTTGCCACCCAAACGATCTCATGCCGCTGAACCGCTGGGATTGTGTGCTCGATTCACGAAGTCGAATTCCCCTATGTAGAGTGTGATTCGAGATTTCCGTGGCAACGGTTCCACAAATCCGCCGGAAAATCGCCGTCACCGTGAACCTTCCAGCGGCCTTAAAAAGTGGAACTTTGATCGGCCAGCGCCGAATTCAGATGCGGGCTACAGTCGCGCTGGGGTGTGACTGCTGATTAGCCTGATTCCGGACCTCGACCAGAAACGAGCTGTAATACCGACCATGCAACGGATACTTCCGACGAAATCGCGCACACGCTCCCGGCCTCGAACGACCTGGCGTCAATGGCGCAGCCCTTTCGTTGCGCTCGTGGTTGCTTTATTGTGCCTGGGCGGCGCGCCCCTGCGCAGTCAACAGCAGGCTCCGTCCAGCCAGCCGCAAGCCCCGACCACCCAGCAGCAAGCTTCAACCAGTCAACCGCAGGCCCCGCCGATCTCCGTCGACGTCAAAATGGTCAGCATGCTCGCCTCCGTGCGCGACAAGCATGGCCAACTCATCAGCACTTTGACTAAAGACGATTTTACCGTCGAACAGGACGGCCACGCCCAAACCATCACTTACTTCGCCAAAGAATCCGACCTGCCTTTGACCCTTGGCCTGCTGGTCGATACCAGTATGAGCCAACGCCGGGTCCTGGATCAGGAGCGCGCCGCCAGCCACGACTTCCTGGATCAAGTACTGCGCGAAGATAAGGACAGAGCTTTCGTCATTCACTTCGATTACCAGGTCGAGCTTTTACAGGATCTCACTTCGTCCCGGAAAAAATTGGACGCCTCGCTCGAAGAACTGGGCGAGCCCGAATTTTCGCAAGCCAGCAATAGCGGCGGGTCCGGAAGCAGTGGCAGCGGCGGATCAGGCGGAGGACGCGGCTCGCACGGTCACGGTGGCGGCGGGACCCTGCTCTACGATTCGATCTATTTGGCCTCGAACGAAATCATGAAAAAGCAGCAGGGACGCAAAGCGATCATCGTTCTCACCGATGGTGTCGACCGGGGCAGCAAAGAAACTCTGCTCGATGCCATCGCCACCGCCCAGCGTGCCGACACTCTGGTCTACTCCATTCTATTTGCCGACAAGGAAGGTTATGGAAACGGCGGCAATGGTGGCGGGTATGGAGGAGGCCACGGCGGTGGAATGGGCGGTGGAGGAGTGGGCGGAGGCGGTGGCCACCATCGTTACCCGGAAGAATCGCGTCCCGACGGAAAGAAAGTTCTCGAACAATTATCCAAAGAAACCGGCGGCCGCTTCTTCGAAGTCACCAAAAAGCAACCCATCGATGAAATCTATACGGCCATCAACCAGGAATTGCGTAATCAGTACGCTCTCGGCTACGTTCCGGAGAAACCGGACGCTACCGCCGGATACCACAAGCTTCACGTCGCGGTGAAACAGAAGGACGCCTCAGTGCAAACTCGGGAAGGGTACTATCTGGACCGTTGAGCAAGCCTGAAGTTCCGGCTTCGCTTCAATCCAACGATCCTCAAAATTCTGTGAATCGCTGACTACGAAAGCGCTTTGTGAAGGAACGCCAGGGTGCGCGCCCACGCATCGGCGGTGGCCTCTGGCCGGTAGCCGGTAGTGTTGCCCGGATTTTCGAACGCGTGGCCCGCGCCCTCGTAGATCTTGAAATCAATCCGGCGGTTCATGCCCTGCATGGTTTTCTCAAATGCCTTCACGTCCGCGGGCGTAATTCCGCGATCCTCCGCGCCGAAATTACCCAAAACCGGCGCAATGATTTGTTGGATGTCATTGGGGTCCGTCGGCAGCGACCCATAATTCACCACGCACGCCGCGAGGCGCGGGGTGTGAATGGCCAGTTGCAGCGAAAGACCACCGCCCATACACCAGCCGATGGACCCGATGCGGTTCGGCAGCACGTCCTTGCGCACCGCGAGGAAAACGAAACCGGACTGCAAATCCCGGATCGCCCGATCCTGCGGCATTCCCCGCATCAACTCATGCGCTTCGGAGGGATCCGTAGCGACTTGCCCGCGGTAGAGGTCCACAGCCAATGCGACGTAGCCCTGTTCCGCGAGCTTGACCGTCTGCTCCTTGACCCAGTCATTCAACCCCCACCATTCCTGAATGACGATCATCGCGGGGTGTGGGCCGGGTTTGTCGGGCAGCGCCAGAAATCCGCTGATCGTGTCTTTACCGCTGGAGAACTGCACGGTTTCCGTTTTAGGAGCGTCAGCAACCGCCAACAGCGATGCCGATATCGAGGCGAAACTCAAAATCGCAGCGACCATGCTGAGCCTGCTCTTCATTTACGAATTCCTCCGAATCCCCATTGTAAGCCCGTATCTCATCCCAAGGTAATCATGGCATGCCGCGTCCTGGCGATTGTCGCCCTGCGCAAAACCTTATGGCGCAATGCGTTCCACTTGCACCGCCGTCCCGTAAGCCAGCACTTCGGTCACGCCTTGCATGACTTCCGTCGCGTCATAGCGCATGCCGATCACCGCGTTGGCCCCGTGTTCCGACGCGTGTTGCATCATCACTTCCAGAGCCTCCTCGCGGGTCTTCTCGCACATCTCTTCAAACAGCGTGATGTTTCCGCCTACCAGCGTTTCCAGCGAAGCTCCGATTGTCCCGAAAATGCTCCGCGAACGGACCGTAACCCCCCGCACCAGGCCGAAACTCTTGACCACTCGATATCCCGGCAGTTCAAACGCGGTCGTAACCATATTCGGATTCACACTTACGTTCATTCGGGGCTCTCCTTATCCCAGGTTTTCGCGAAGCCGGAGAATAGCACAGCCCACACAGTCGGATGCAGTTGTATCGATCCGGGTAGGCTTGGTGCGGCGCGGATTCCGCCACGCAGAGATGGCGACTTAACGGAACGCATGATAATATGGACCTGCGTTGTTGCTCCTGGAACCCTTCTTTTGCGTTCGATTCGGGAATCGATCAGGGCCGCAAAACCGCTGAATCCCTAGTAGGAACCAACGATCCGATGACTAAACCTATTCGTAATATCGCTATCATTGCGCACGTCGACCACGGCAAGACCACGCTGGTCGACGCCATGCTGCGGCAAAGCGGCACGTTCCGTGCCAACCAGGAGCTCATCGAGCGGGTTATGGACTCGAACGACCTGGAGCGCGAGCGCGGCATCACCATTCTCGCCAAGAACACCGAGATCGAATATCACGGCACCAAGATCAACATCGTCGACACTCCGGGTCACAGCGACTTTGGCGGCGAAGTCGAACGCGCCCTGCGCATGGTGGATGGCGTTATCGTGCTGGTTGACGCCAGTGAAGGTCCGCTACCGCAAACGCGTTACGTTCTGCAGAAGGCCTTGGCCGCGAAGCTTCCGCCGATCATGGTGCTCAACAAGATTGATCGTCCCGACGCGCGGCCTGCCGCCGTACTCGACGAAATTTACGACCTCTTCATCGACCTCGACGCGACGGAAGATCAACTCGATTTTCCCGTGGTTTACACCAACGCGAAACTCGGCGTAGCTCATCTCGCCGTCGGCGACGATTCGACCAGTCTACAACCGCTTTTCGAGCAGATCGTGAAATCCATTCCTGCACCCGCCGGCGATCCCGAAGCCGTGCTGCAAATCCAAGTCACCAACCTGGATTACAGCGAATTTCTGGGCCGCGTGGCCATTGCCCGCGTTTTCCAAGGCACACTGAAACGCGGCACGGAAGTGGGCATCGCCAAGCTCGACGGATCGATCGTTCCCACCAAGATCACCAAGCTATTTACTTTTCGCGGCCTGAATCGCGAAGAAGCGGAAGAAGTGAAGGCCGGCGACATCGTGGCGATTGCCGGAGTCGAAGGAATTCAGATTGGGGAGAGCATCACCGACCTCGCCAACCCGTCGCCGCTCGAACCTTTGACCATCGATGAACCCACGCTCACCATGGTGTTCACCATCAACACTTCTCCGTTTGCCGGCCGCGAAGGGCAATACGTTACTTCCCGCGACATCCGCGCTCGTCTTGAAAAGGAGTTACTGACCAACGTCTCGCTGCGCGTGGAAGACACCGGCACCACCGACGCTTTTCGCGTACTGGGCCGCGGTGAATTGCAGCTCGCGATTCTGATCGAGACCATGCGCCGCGAAGGTTACGAATTAATGGTCGGCAAGCCGGAAATCGTGGTGCGCAGCGAAAACGGCCGCCGCCTCGAACCCCTCGAGCTGCTGGTCATCGACTGCCCGGAAACATTTATTGGCATTGTCATGGAACTGCTCGGAACGCGCCGCGGCGAAATGAAAAAGATGGTCAACCACAATTCCGGACGCGTGCGCATGGAATTCAGCATTCCGTCGCGTGGCCTGATCGGTTTGCGCAGCCAGTTGATGACCGACACCCGCGGAACAGCTCTCATCCACTCCTTGCTGGAAGGCTGGACCGAGTACGCCGGGGATATGGCCATGCGCCTGACCGGCGCACTGGTCAGCGATCGCTCCGGCGTTTCGACCGCCTACGCCATTTGGGGCATTCAAGAGCGCGGCGAAATGTTCGTCGGCTCCGCGATTGAAGTGTACGAAGGAATGATCGTCGGCGAAAATTCGCGCGAAGACGACATGAACGTCAACATCACCAAAGAAAAGAAGCAAACCAACATGCGTTCGTCCTCCGCCGACGAAGCGATTCGCCTGATTCCTCCGCGAGACATGACCCTCGAAAAGGCAATTGAGTTCATTGCCGACGATGAATTCGTCGAGGTCACCCCGAAATCCATTCGCCTGCGCAAAAAGGTTCTCGATGCGAAGCGCCGCCCGAAGCGTTGGCAGGAAATCAAGGCCAGCGCGGAGTAGCCGCCTCCGGTCGTTTCAGGTTCACGGCGTCAGCCGGACGGCTTGTCCGCGGCCTTGACACTGAACTTTGCGGCGTGATCTGCCGTAACTCCCTACGCCAGTCACAAATATCGGACAGGAATAATGTCCGTTAGCGGGACGGGCGATTCCCATCATCGGCCAAGATGAGCTATTAATCGAAGCGGTGATTCCGTTAAGCCACCTGTTTTCTTCGCGATAGGGCGACAGAACGCCGGAACGCGATTTGCGATACATATTGATGAGAGGTTAGTGTCTGTGGACATCGTTCGACCCGAAGTTAAACGTAAGAAAAAGATCCGGCTCATCCTTTATATAGTTGCGGCCGTGGTACTGATACCGCTCGTGACCTATGCCCTTTCGCGCCTGAAACCGGCGGCGCCCAGCGTGGACACCGGAACCATCTGGACCGACACCGTGAAACGCGGGCCGATGCTCCGCGAAGTTCGTGGTTTGGGCACCCTGGTTCCGGAGACTATCCTGTTTATCCCTGCGAACACCGACGGTCGAGTCGAAAAGCGCTACATTCTTGCGGGCGCGCCGGTGAAAGCTGACACCGCCATTCTCGACTTAAGCAATCCCGAGCTGCAGCAAGCCGCCCTCGACGCCGAATTCCAAGAGAAGGGTGCGGAAGCAAATTTGGAGCAGACCAAAGCGCTGCTGCAAAATCAGCTGATGGACAAACGGACTCAGGCGGCTTCCATTAGCTCGGCCTACCACACCGCGCTGCTCGATCGAGAAACCAATCAAAAACTGGCGGAGAACGGCCTGGTTTCGGATTTGATTTACAAGAAATCGCAAGTCGTCGCCGCCGAACTCGAGAAGCAGGACATCCTGGCGCAGAAGGAAGTGGAAACCTTCGAGAACTCGATCGCTTCTCAAGTCGCGGTACAGCAAGCCAGTCTGGATGCCAAGCGCGCCATGTACGAGTTGAAGAAATCGCAACTCGATCAGTTGCATGTGCGGCCCGGCATCGACGGGGTTCTGCAGGAACTCGATGTCGAGGTCGGGCAGAAAGTAACCATGGGCACGGTGCTGGCCCGCGTGGCCCAGCCGACGCACCTGAAGGCCCAGCTGAAAATCGCCGAGACTCAGGCGAAAGACATTGTCATCGGGCAGAAGGCCTCGGTAGATACCCACAACGGAATCATCGCCGGCCACGTCACCCGCATCGACCCAGCCGTACAGAACGGAACCGTAACCGTCGACGTCGGTCTGGACGGCGCGCTGCCTACCGGTGCGCGTCCGGACTTGAGCGTGGAGGGTACCGTGGAAATCGAGCGCCTGACCGACATCTTGTTCGTCGGCCGGCCGGTTCACGGCGAAGCGAACAGCACTGTGGGCTTGTTTAAAGTGGTGGATGACGGTAAGGAAGCATCGCGGGTGCAGGTGCAACTCGGCCGTTCGTCGGTGAATACCGTCGAAATCGTCAAGGGACTGGAAGTGGGCGATAAGGTCATCCTGTCCGACATGTCGGCTTGGGACAATTACGATCGGGTGCAGTTGAAATAATGCGGGAACTTTTCAAGGCCTTAGGCTCGTACCAATCTGTAGGACTGGAAACGCACGCCCGAAAATCGGCGACTTCTCGAAGGAGCAATGCATGAACACCACCGAACAAGGCCTGATTCGCCTGAATGGCGTGACCAAGGTTTTCTACACCGATGAAGTGGAGACCCACGCGCTCAGCGGCGTGCACCTGGAAATCAAGAACGGCGAATTCCTCTCGATCGCCGGTCCGTCGGGCTGCGGCAAATCCACGCTGCTCTCGATTCTCGGGCTGCTCGATTCGCCCACGGAAGGCGATTACTGGATCAATACCCAGGCCGTGGCGAACCTTTCGCTGTCGGATCGCACCCGCATCCGCAATCGCGAGATCGGCTTCGTCTTTCAGGCCTTCAACCTGATCGGCGACCTCACCGTTTACGAAAACGTGGAACTCCCGCTGACCTATCGCAGCATGGCGGCCGCCGAACGCAAGAAGCGCGTGCAGGAAGTTCTCGAACGAGTCGGCATGGCGCACCGCATGAAGCACTACCCGTCGCAGCTCTCAGGCGGTCAACAGCAGCGCGTCGCGGTGGCCCGCGCCCTGGTCGGCTCACCCTCCATCTTGCTGGCGGACGAACCGACCGGAAACCTCGATTCGAAAAACAGCGAGGCGGTGGTCGAACTGTTGCAGCAACTCCATCGCGATGGCGCGACGATCTGCATGGTCACTCACGATCCGCGATATGCCAGTATCGCCGATCGTACGATTCACCTCTTCGACGGCCGCATCGTCGAAGAAACGCTGGGCACACGCACCGCGGCGGTCTAACCAAGTTCGCAAAAATATTATTTGTCGCTGAGGCCAAACACTCCGTTCTGGCTGTTATGTGGGAGTGTGTTCGTTGATTGCGCTAGCGCATTGAAGCCCGAAAAGAAAATCACTGCGAGGCGAAGATGGGAAATTTTACCCAAGACCTAAAATACGCGTTTCGTACCTTAAGAAAAAATCCGGGCTTCACCATCGTGGCGATCCTTACGCTCGCGCTGGGCATCGGCGCGAACACCGCTATTTTTTCCCTCACCGACCAAGTGCTGCTCCGGCTGCTTCCGGTCGAGCGTCCCAAAGAACTGGTAGTTCTGCGTTCGCCGGGGCCAAGTCCCGGCCGCAATTGGAATGACGGTCCAGGCGGCACTTCATTTTCCTACCCGGCCTACAAAGACCTGCGTGATCAAAATCAGGTTCTGGCGGGTCTCGTCGCGCGTTTCAGCACGCAGGTCAGCGTCGTTGCTCAAGGCTCATCCGAACTGGCCACCGGCGAACTCGTAACCGGAAATTATTTCAGTGTGCTTGGAGTTCAGCCCGCCATGGGGCGCGTCTTCGGTGCGGAAGATGAGACGGCGCCCGGCGCGAATTCTGTCGTCGTGCTCAGCCACGGGTACTGGAAAAGACGTTTTGGCCTCGATCCAAACATTCTCAACAAACAGCTAGTCGTGAATGGCCACTCGCTCACGGTCGTTGGCGTGAGTCGCGCGGGTTTTTCAGGCGTGCAAGTCGGTCAGGTCCCCGACGTCTTTATTCCTATAACGCTTAAGGCCCAGATGACGCCGAACTGGGATGGACTCGCCGATCGCGACGACCACTGGCTGGCGATGATCGGCCGCCTGAAACCCGGCATGACCATTTCGAGAGCCGAGGCGGGCATTGCGCCGACCTATCACGCGATGTTGGAAACGGAATCGCCGGCCAAGAAACAAGAATCCAAGAAACGTCAGGAATTTCTCGACCGCAAATTGATTTTGGATCCAGGCTCGAAAGGTCGCCCGATTCTGCAAAGTGTTGCCGGGGGACCGTTGCTCGCGCTGATGGGCATGGTCGGGCTGGTGCTGTTGATCGCCTGTGCCAATCTGGCCAGCCTGTTGGTCGCACGAGGCGAAGCACGCCAACGAGAAATCGCTTTGCGCTTGGCGTTGGGCGCCGGCCGATGGCGGCTGGTGCGGCAACTGATTGCCGAAAGTTTGGTGCTGGCGGTTGCGGGTGGTGCAGCGGGCATAATGCTGGCCTCCTGGACCATAAATTTAATCGTCAGCGCCATTCCCGAAAATACGGGCGGCTCGGGCCTCACGGCTCAACTCGATTATCGCGTCCTTATTTTTGCGGCAGCGATTTCCATCCTCACCGGGATTTTGTTCGGCCTGGCGCCAGCCCTGCGCGCCACCCGAGCCAATATTCAAACGATTCTGAAGGACCAGGGTTCGAGCGTCTCTGCGGGCCGGTCAAATGTGCGCACCCGCAAATTCCTGCTGGCCTCTCAGATCGCATTGACCGTGGTCTTGCTGGCAGCAGCGGGTTTATTTGCGCACAGCTTGTTAAATCTGAACCGCCAGGACCTCGGCGTCCGTACCGATCATGTGTTGCAGTTTTCCATCTCGCCGGAACTGATTGGCTACACCCCGGAACAATCCGTCGTACGGGTGGAGCGGATCCGGAAGAACCTCGAAGCGTTGCCAGGAGTTCGCGCCGCCAGCGCCTCTGAAATTCCGATGCTGGCCGGTTCGAATTCCAGTTCGAACATCACCGTGCAAGGGTACAAAGAGCAGGAAAACGAAAATATGGATGTGGACCAGAATTGGGTCGGTCCCGATTTTCTTTCCGCGATGGGTGTTGCGCTGCTCAGTGGCCGCGAATTCCACGAATCCGACACGGCAACCGCCCCCAATGTTGCCGTAGCGAACGAGAAGTTCGTGCAGCGATTCTTCGGCGGCCGCGACCCCATCGGCCAACACTTTGGGTTCGGTGGGGGAGACGACGTCCATCTTGACGTGGAGATCATTGGCGTAGTGAAAGACAGCAAGAACGTCGACCTGCGCCAGGCCGTCGAACCTTACGTCCTCGTGCCGTATTCGCACAGCAGCCATTTCGGCAGCGCTACCTTCTATGTCCGAACCAATCAGGACCCGGTTTCGCTGGCGACCGCGGTCCGCAAAACCGTGCGGGACAACGACGAAAAATTATCGGTCTTTGATTTGCGAACCTTGACCGCCCAGGTGGATGACACCGTCTTCACCGACCGGCTGGTCACTTATTTTTCACTGGCACTGGCGCTGCTCGCGTCGCTGCTGGCGGCCGTCGGACTCTACGGAGTGATGGCGTACGTGGTCGCACGACGTACCCGTGAAATCGGGATTCGCATGGCCCTGGGCGCCACCCAGCGAAACGTAGCGGGAATGGTGCTGCAGGAAATCGGCGCTATCGCCGCGGTCGGCCTGATCATTGGGCTCACCGCGGCCTATGGAATCGGCCGCGTCATGGAATCGCTACTGTTCGGAGTCAAAGCGAGTGACCCGTTTGTTTTTGTGGCCGCGACGGGTTTGCTGATCATCGTTGCGGCGCTCGCAGGCTGGTTGCCGGCTCGCAGCGCAGCGAGCGTCGACCCGATGGTAGCGCTGCGCTACGAATAGTTTTAATTTTGAGGAAAAGCCGATGGAAACGTTTTGGCAGGATTTGAAATATGGAGTTCGGATGCTGGCGAGAAGTCCGAGCTTCACCGCGATTGCAATCCTAACCCTGGCCCTCGGTATTGGTGCGAATACCGTTCTTTTCTCCGTCGTCAATGGAGTGCTGCTCAAGCCGCTGCCGTATCTTCAACCCGATTCGTTGGTTTCTCTTGCTGAATCAACGGCTGAGTTCGAGAGTTCATCCATTTCTTACCCTAACTTTCTTGATTGGCAGCGCGCCAATTCCACTTTTTCTTCGATCGCGGCGTACCGCGGGGACGATTTCACGATCACGGGACAAGGAGAAACCGAACGTGTGCGTGTCGGCATGGTCTCGTCCACGTTTTTCCCAATCCTGGGAGTAAAAATGGTGGCGGGCCGCTCCTTTCTTCCGGAGGAGGACCGCCTTGGGGCCGCGCCGGTGGTGCTGATCAGTGCCGGATTGTGGCATCGTAAATTTGGCTCCGATCCGGGGATCGTCGGCAAGACGATTACGATGAACGGCACCGGCTACGAGGTGATCGGAATTGTTCCGGGCGACTTTCGTCTCGAAGCTTCCAACTTCGATAGCATCAAAGATGTTTTCATTCCGATTGAACAGAACAAAGACCCGATGTTCCGTGACCGCACCGTACACCCCGGCACTCGCGCGATCGGCCGGCTGAAGCCTGGGGTCACCCTTTCCGCGGCGAAAGCAGATATGAACCAGGTTGCGCGGAATCTCGCCGCGACTTACCCGGATGCCGACAAGGGCGCGGGCATCCATCTCATGCCCCTGAAAGAAGACGTTGTGGGCGACGTGGAACCCTTCCTATGGGTACTGCTGGGCGCGGTCGGATTTGTATTGTTGATCGCTTGCGTGAACGTCGCCAATCTCCAACTCGCCCGTTCGTCCGCCCGCGGACGGGAATTTGCCATCCGCGCGGCGTTGGGAGCCGGCCAGTCGCGCGTGGTGCGACAACTGCTGACCGAAAGCGTCCTGCTCGGTTTGGCTGGGGGCGCAATCGGACTGCTCCTCGCCGGCTGGGGAACTCGCGCGGCAATTCGCATCCTGCCCGAAACGCTTCCGCGCGCGCAGGGCGTCGGCCTCGACGGACGCGTTTTGCTGTTTACGGCGCTGGTTTCTATTTTGGCCGGGGTCATCTTCGGACTAGCACCCGCAATCAAAACGGCGCGACCCAACATTCAGCAGACTCTCCAGGAAAGCGGCCGCGGAGCGAGCGGCGCCAAGCATCGCGCGCAGGGTATTTTCGTAGTAATCGAAATGGCCATGTCGCTGGTGCTGCTCGTGGGCGCGGGGTTGATGATTCGCAGCCTCGTTGACTTGTGGAGCGTTGATCCCGGGTTCAATCCTCGCGGAGTTTTGACCTTCGCGGTTTCGATGTCCCCATCGTACGGACAGAATGCTTCCGCCTCTCGCGTTACACTTCGGGAGTTGGAACAACGCCTGCTGAACATTCCAGGAATCCAGGCGGCTTCGGTGACCGGGGGCGCCCTGCCGATGACCGGCGATAATGAATTTCCCTTCTGGGTGGACGGCCGGCCCAAACCCGCGAACGTGAGCGAAATGTCCCCTTCGCTGTTTTATCTGGTCGCTCCCGGCTACCAGCAGGCGATGCAAATTCCGCTGAAACAGGGCCGATTTTTCAGTCCGGACGACAACGAACACTCGGCGAACGTGGTCGTGATTGACGAAAGCTTCGCGCGCGAATATTACCCGAAGCAAAATCCGATTGGCCAACGTATTCATATAGGAATTCTCGACACCACGCCGGAAGTCATCGGGGTCGTCGGACATGTGAAGCAGTGGGGACTGGACCAGGATGGAGATGCAAAGCATCCTATTCACGCTCAGGCCTATATGCCCTTCCTCCAGATCCCGGATAAGTTTTTTTCGGGACCGCTTTCGGTCGAGGTGGTGATCCGTTCGCAAGCGCCCCCAGCCACCATGGCCGGGCCGGTCCGCGAAGCGATCCAGAAAATGAACAGCGAGAATGTGATGTATGAAACGAAATCCATGGAAGAAATCGTGGCGGAGTCCCTTGCGGCGCGCCGGTTCTCCATGATTTTGCTCAGCGTGTTCGCCGCGCTGGCGCTTTTGTTGTCGAGCATCGGCATTTACGGCGTACTTTCGTATGTCGTCGGGCAGCGCAGCCGCGAAATTGGAATTCGCATCGCGCTCGGCGCGCAACGCGCCGATGTGCTGCGTCTGATGCTCGGCGAAGGGATGAAAATGGCGCTGGTCGGAGTTGCGATTGGCATGGTCGCCGCCCTCGCGCTGACTCGGCTGATGGTGCAGATGCTCTTCGGGGTGAGCGCTACGGACCCGCTGACTTTTGTAGGAGTAGCTGCGGTTTTGGCCGGTGTGGCTCTGGCCGCGTGTTATATCCCGGCGCGGCGCGCCATGCGTGTGGACCCCATCGTGGCCCTGCGCTACGAATGATTCGCATTCGAAGGAACGTGAATGGATAAATTTTTGCAGGACCTGAAGTACGGAATCCGGATGCTGGCGAAAAGTCCGGGATTCACCGCCATTGCGATTTTGACGCTGGCCCTTGGCATCGGCGCGAACACCGCGATCTTTTCGGTGGTCAACGCGGAATTGTTGCGGCCGCTTCCGTTTCGTGACGCCACCCGGCTGGTCAGCGTGGCTAGCACCAATTCACGCACTCACGCCGCCGCCGCGAGTTTGTCGTATCCCGATTTTCTCGACCTGCGCGCGCAAAATCAGGTTTTTGAAAATATGGCTGCCTATACCGACGGCAGCTTTACCCTCACCGGAATTGATCAGCCCGCGCACATCGTTGGCTCATCGGTTACCGCCAGCCTTTTCGACGTGCTGGGCGTCACTCCGGAACTAGGCCGCACCTTCTTGCCGGATGAGGACCAGCCCCACCGTCATTCCGTAATCCTCAGCCACGAGCTTTGGACTTCCCGGTTCGCCAGCGATCCTCACGTCATCGGCCGTTCGATCCAACTCGACAAAAGCGCCTATACCGTCGTCGGAGTCATGCCCGCGAGTTTCCGGTACCCGCTCCAGCGCCAGACGTCGACTCTGTGGACGACGATGGCGCCCTTGTTGGAGTCGTCGGATGGCGTTCCTTCCCTGGGCGAACAGCGCGGCGCCCATTTTCTTCGCAGCATTGCGCGGCTTAAGCCAGGCGTAACCGTACCGCAGGCCCAGGCGGCCCTGGACGTGATCACGACCTCGCTGGCCAAGCAGTACCCCGACACCGACAAATATTGGGGCGCGCAGGTCGTCGCCGAACAGGATCGAATGACGCGTACGATTCGGCCCGCGCTCTTCGTCATGATGATTGCGGTTGGATTTGTTTTGCTGATCGCCTGCGTAAACGTCGCGAACCTGCTACTCGCTCGCGCGACGGCACGAACCCGCGAAATTGCGATTCGGGCGGCGCTCGGCGCCGGCAGGAACCGCCTGATCAAGCAGCTTCTGACGGAAAGTTTTGTGCTGGCCCTGATCGCCGGCGGGATTGGCCTGCTCCTCGCGATGTGGGGTAGCGAGATTTTAGTGCGATTGAGTCCAGAACAATTGCCTCGCATATCCGAGATTCACGTGGATGGCTGGGTCATGGCGTTCACCTTGAGCCTGGCGATGCTCACCGGATTTCTTTTCGGGCTGGCGCCGGCCATGCACGTTTCCCACTCCAGCATCGTGGATGCGCTGAAAGAAGGCGCGCTCAGCGTCACTGCGAGCAAGGAGCGTTTCGGCCTGCGCAGCTCGCTGGTGGTAGTCGAGATGGTTCTGGCGCTCGTGTTGCTGGTTAGCGCGGGTCTGCTGATCCGCAGCCTGGTCCGCCTGCAACAAGTCAGCCCGGGATTCGACCCGCAGAACGTCATGGCCGCGTCCATCGATCTGCCCGACGCTAAATACCCCGACGCCAACAAAGCGGAGTTTTACCGTAATTTATTGCCCAAGCTGCAGGCCCTGCCCGGCGTTCAATCCGCAGCGGCGATTTACCCCTTGCCGATGGGTGGCGACGAAATCCGCACTACGTTTCAACTTGAAGGTCGGCCCGTCTCCAAGAGCGAAGAACCGGTGACCTCGCTGCGGGATATCACACCGAATTATTTTTCGACGATGCGCATTCCTTTGCTGCAAGGGCGCGATTTCGACGCCCGGGACGACGCAAAATCGACGCCGGTTGTGATTATTAACGAGGCGCTCGCTCAGCAGACTTTTCCCGGCGAGAACCCCATCGGAAAACACATTAAACCGGGAATTTCGGTAGGTCCCGGCGAGGCGGCGATGCGGGAGATTATTGGCGTTGTCGGTAACGTCAAATTCAGTGACCTCGCCTCCGAATGGCTGCCCGAATCCTATGTTCCCGTTGCGCAGCTGCCATTTGGGTCGATGACCCTGGTCGTCCGCAGCACCCAAGATGCCCATGCGGTCGTCAAAATGATGACCGAAACCGTGCAGTCCATGGACCCGGATATGCCGGCCTACGCTCCTAAAACCGTGGCCGAATATTTGGAGGGCACACTTTCCGTTCCGCGTTTCAACACGGTTTTGCTGGCGCTCTTCGCCGGCCTGGCCATGTTGTTGACGGCGGTTGGCTTGTATGGCGTTATTTCATACTCGGTCGCCCAACGAACCCACGAGATCGGCATCCGCATGGCGCTGGGCGCGAAACCGCAGGACATGATGCGATTGATCGTCGGGCAGGGCATGAAACTTGGCTTGATTGGCGTCGGAATTGGTTTTGCCGTGGCGATTGCGCTGACCCACTTCCTTTCCAGTATGCTCTTCGGGGTCAGTTCGACCGACCCAGTCTCCTTCGCAGGAGTAATCTGCTTGCTTATGGTGGTTGTTTTGGTGGCTTGCTATGTGCCGGCTCGGCGCGCTATGCGTGTTGATCCGATGATCGCTTTGCGGCACGAGTAACATCGCTCCAAGGGAGCGGAGGCGGAATCCTTGATTAGGCTGATCGATGTAGAGAAATTTTACGAATCGGGCGCGGGGAAGACCTGGGTGTTGCGCCGCATCAATCTTGAAATTCGCGAAGGTGATTTCATTACCGTGATGGGCCCTTCGGGCGCGGGCAAATCGACGCTCATGGGCATCATCGGAATGTTGGACGGGGCGTGGAAAGGCGAATACCACCTGTTCGACAACGCGGTTCATAAACTGGACAACCGCCGCCGCGTGGAGCTGCACAAGAAATACATCGGCTTCGTGTTTCAGCAGTATCACTTGCTCGACAATTTGACCGTCGCTGAAAATCTCGACCTGCCGCTTTCCTATCGCGACATCAAGAAAGTCGAACGGGAAGGCATGGTCGCGGACATTCTGGATCGCTTTCAGATCGTGGGCAAAAAGTCCTTATTTCCGAATCAACTGTCCGGTGGCCAACAACAGATCGTGGCCGTCGCCCGCGCGGTCATCGGCCGCCCGAAACTTATTTTGGCCGACGAACCCACCGGCAGCCTTCATTCCAGCCAGGGAAAAATGATTATGGATCTGCTCCGGAAACTGAATAGCGAGGGAACAACGATTATTCAGGTGACCCATAACAACGAATGGGCCGCATATGGGAATCGGATCATTCAGCTGGCTGACGGGTGGATTGTGGATGGACAAAACACGGTTGGCACGGTCGCTGCAGCCAGTCAATAGTCCGTATTTTGTGATTTTTTGCCTTTCGTTTGCCGGTAAGCGGCTCACCGGCTCTCGCTTCAACGGTAGACATATAGTGACGAAGAAGTAAAATGGCGCGTCACCACTGGTCTCCTGGGAGCCGTGAATGGGCACACTTTGGCAGGATTTGCGTTATGGCGCGCGCATGCTGCGCCGCAATCCGGGTTTTGCGATCGTCGCGATATTGACTCTGGCGATCGGGATTGGCGCCAACGCGGTCATTTTTAGCGTAGTGAATGGAGTTTTGTTGCGGCCGCTGCCGTTTCCCGATTCAAAACGCATTGTCACGGTTTGGGAGACGGACGCGAACCGCAACGTGGTTCACGGAACAGCTTCGGCCGCGGAATTTTTGGATTGGCAGGATCTGAGCCATTCGTTTCAGGATCTGTCGGGCTGTCGGGCGCTTTATTTTACGATTACCGGCAACGGCGAGCCCGAGCAAGTCTGGGGCTCCCAAGTTTCGGGCAATTTTTTTCGGACGCTGCGCGTTTCGCCCATGATAGGACGGGATTTTGCGTCCGAGGATGAGCAGCTGGGCCACGAGCAGGTTGTTATTTTGGGTTATGCCTTATGGCAGCGGCACTACGGCGGCGACGTTGGAATCATCGGCAAGACGATCGCGGTAGACGACGAGCCGTTTACGGTGATCGGAGTTTTGCCGCGGGACTTCACGCTCTACGGCACGCTTCCGGAATATGAAATCTGGAAACCGTTTGCTTTTAATCGGACGCAGCTTGATCGCGAAAATCACGAATTGGTGATCTTTGGCAGGTTGCGCGACCAAGTCACATTGCAGCAGGCTCAAACCGAAATGGAAACGATTCAAACTCAGCTCAAAGCGCAGTACCCGGGAATCGATCAGCAAATCGGAATCCGCGTGGTCGGCTTTCACGACGAACTGGTCAAACCGCTGCGGCCGGGCTTGCTGATATTGCTCGCCGCCGTGGGATTCGTGTTGTTGATCGCCTGTGCCAACGTCGCCAATCTCCTGCTTGCCCGGGCTTCCGTGCGTGAACGCGAGATTGCAATTCGCGCTTCTTTGGGCGCCGGCCGCAAGAGAATCCTGGCCCAAATGTTGACAGAAAGTGTCTTGCTGGCCATTGTCGGCGCGGCGGCCGGAATTGCGCTGGCCTACGCCGGCTTGCAGGCGCTCCATCTGCTGATGCCGCCGGCGGCCGGGCGTGGTCAGATCCCGCACGTAAACTGGATCGTCATCAATGGCCGGGTTGTGGCCTTTACATTTTTGATCGCGCTGTTTACTGCGATGATTTTCGGACTGGCGCCGGCCATTCAAGTGGCCCGCGCGGAACTGTACGAATCGTTGAAAGAGGGAAGCCGCGGCTCAACCGGCGGCCGTCGCAGCCACTTCGCACGCTCGGTATTGATCGTGTCGGAAGTCGCGTTTTCGTTGCTGTTACTGGTCGGAGCCGGGCTTCTGGTGCGAAGTTTCGCGCTGATGATGTCCGAAAACTTAGGATTTAATCCCTCGAAGCTTTTAACCATGCAAGTGTTCCTGCCCGAAGCTCATTACACAACTGCGCCGAGCATCGTGAACTTTGACACCGCCGTGATCGATCGAGTTTCTGCGTTGCCGGGCGTGGTTTCCGCCAGCGCCGTGAATTTCTTGTCTCTGACCGGCTGGACTGCTTTTTGCGATTTCGATATTGCCGGCCGGGCGAACCCGGTGTCGGGTGAACATTTCACGGCCGAATATCGGGTCGCGGATTGGCGCTACGTTCGCACCATGGGCATGGTGCTGAAGGAGGGCCGCGACTTTAGCGCCTCCGACGGCCCCGACAGCCAGGGCGTCGTAATGATCAATGAGACTCTGGCGCGCCGCTACTGGCCCAATGGGGATCCCTTGGGAAAACAGATCAAACTGCAATTTTCCGCCACGCTGCGACCGTGGGACGCGCAAACCCGCCAGGGCTGGCTGACGATTGTGGGAGTTGTGGGGGATATTCGCGATTGGTCCTGGGCCGAACCGAAAGTCGCCCAAATTTATTTGCCCGCGACGCAGAATGCCTCAAAGATCATGCGCCTAGTGGTGCGGTCCGATGGAGATCCAACTTTGCTGACCGGTGCGGTTCGGGGCGTGGTCGAAAGCGTTGACCCGAATCAGCCGGTCACCGAAGTCAGCTCCATGGACGAATTTCTCGCGATCGTGATGGCCCAGCGGCGCCTCAACATGGCACTGCTTGCTTTTTTTGCGGCCATAGCCGCGATCCTCGCTGCCGTGGGAATTTACGGGGTGATGTCCTACGCCGTAACGCAGCGCGCGCACGAAATCGGAATTCGCATGGCGCTTGGCGCCGAACCGCGCAACGTCCTGCGCATGATCGTCAGCGAAGGCATGAAGTTGGCGGCGTTAGGTTTAACCATCGGGTTGGTGGCGGCGATCATTGTTACCAAATATCTGGAAAGCCAGCTGTACGGCATTAAAGCGCGCGATCCGTTGACCTTTGTCACGGTCGCGGTCGGCCTGGGCTTGGTGGCGCTGGCTGCCTGCTATTTTCCAGCGCGGCGGGCCACCCGAGTCGATCCGTCGTTAGCGCTGCGCTACGAGTAGGTAGTGCAAGACGTCTGAAAAGTTTTGATGAATAGCACTTATGCCCAGGGAGAAGTGAGCGGTTTCATGACACCTATTAATCCAATTCGAACCAGAGTCCTCGTTGCCGACGATCAGCCCGACATTCGCGAGGCGCTGCGTTTATTGCTGAAGGGCGAAGGATTTGAAATTGAAACCGTGGCCTCACCCGCTGCGGTGATTTCGGCCATCGAGGCGCGGGAATTCGACGGGCTGTTGATGGATCTGAACTACGCGCGCGATACCACCTCCGGGCAGGAAGGGCTCGACCTGCTGTCGAACATTCGCGCCAAAGACAGTTCGCTTCCGGTGATTGTCATGACCGCCTGGGGCAGCCTCGAATTGGCCGTCGAAGCAATGCGCCGCGGCGCCAAGGATTTCGTACAGAAACCGTGGGAGAACGTCCGGCTGCTCGCCATTCTGAAAACACAGATCGAGCTTTCGCAAGCTCTGCGCAAAGGCCACCGGCTCGAAGCCGAAAACCGGTTGTTGCGGGCCGACGGCCGTCCCGTGATGATTGCGGAATCCGCCGCGATGCGGCCGGTGATGGACCTGATCGCGCGCGTCGGCCCAGCCGACGCCAACGTGCTGATTACCGGCGAACACGGAACCGGAAAAGAAGTGGTGGCGCGGACCCTGTACGCGCTTTCTTCGCGGTCGGGACGGCCACTCGTTACCGTGAATGCGGGCGGTCTGCCTGAAGGCGTTTTTGAGAGCGAACTTTTTGGCCACGTGAAAGGAGCATTCACCGACGCAAAATCGGATCGCGTCGGCCGCTTCGAATTGGCGGATGGCGGCACACTGCTCCTGGACGAAATCGCGAACGTGCCGATGAACCTGCAGGCGAAGTTGCTGCGGGCATTGGAATCGGGCGAGATTGAACGAGTCGGCTCGTCTACGACACGCCGCGTTGATGTCCGGGTGATTTCCGCGACCAACGCCGACGTAGCGGCCGAAGTTACCGGCGGTCGGTTCCGCGAAGATTTGTTATTTCGTTTGAACACCATCGAAATTCATTTGCCGCCGTTGCGTGAACGCAAAGAAGATCTATCTCCTCTGGCGCACCATTTTCTACGGCAGTCCGCCCAACGTTACCGTAAGCAACTCGAAGGCTTCGAACCCGTCGCGTTACAGGTTTTGCTCGACCATCCCTGGCCGGGGAACATTCGCGAGCTAGACCATTCCATCGAACGCGCGGTATTAATGGCGGAGGGACCGACGATCCGTGCCAGCGACCTGGGATTGCGGCCCGCGCGCGAAGCCGCTCTCCGCCTGGATGAAATGAGTATCGAAGATGTGGAGCGGGTCCTGATTCAAAAAGCGCTGGCGCGATCCGCGGGTAACGTCAGCCACGCCAGCAAAGCGCTGGGCCTAAGCCGCAGCGCGTTGTATCGTCGTCTGCAGAAATATAGCCTTTGAGCCCGATTCTTTACGAACGCCGGATTCTGTTGCTCGCGCTCGCTGCCGGGCTGGGCGGAACGCTGGCTGCGCTGATTCTGCTGTGGACCGGAGCGTTCTCGGCAAATCTGCGTTGGACGCTCAGCATCGTACTCGTTGTTGCCTGGCTCAGTTTTGCTTTTTCCGCACAGAGTCGTGTCACGTTTCCGCTCCGCACCCTATCGAACCTGCTGGCCGCTTTGCGCGAAGGTGACTTTTCCATCCGGGCTCGCGGCGCGAACCGCGAAGACGTGCTCGGCGAAGTCTTGTGGGAAGTGAACGCTCTCAGTGACACGCTGCGCAAACAGCGGCTTGGCGCGGTGGAAGCGACCGCACTGCTCCGCAAAGTAATGGAAGAGATCGACGTCGCCGTTTTTGCTTTCGATGGAGCGGGTTGTTTGCGCCTGGTGAATCGCGCCGGTGAACGGATCCTCAACCTGGAAGAACGGCATTTACTGGGCCGCACCGCCGAAGAGTTGGGTCTCTCCGAATGCCTCGAAGGCGAAACACCCCGAATCGCGCAAATTGATTTTCCGGGAAAGTCGGGCCGCTGGGAAATTCATCGCGGAAGTTTTCGAGAGGCGGGATGGCCCCATCAGCTGCTCGTTATTTCGGATTTGAGCCGTGCTCTGCGTGATGAAGAACGCCAAGCCTGGCAGCGACTCATTCGCGTCATTGGGCACGAGTTGAATAATTCTCTCGCACCGATAAAATCGGTGGCCGAAAACCTCGAAAGCGTGATCGCCCGCAACCAACGTGCCCCCGATTGGGAAGACGATCTGCGCAGTGGATTGAGCATCATCGCCGCGCGCAGTGACGGGCTCGCGCGCTTCATGAACGCCTACGCGCGGCTCGCTAAGCTCCCGCCTCCGGTAATCAAGTCCATGGACGTCGGCGTCTGGGTTCGCCGGGTCGTAGCCTTGGAACCGCGTATGCAAGTTGTGATGGAAGGTGGCCCGGAGCTTCATGTTCGGGCTGACCCAGATCAGCTCGAACAATTGTTGATTAATCTTTTACACAATGCGGTGGACGCGGCGCTCGAAACGGGGGGCGGAGTGCGCGTCGGATGGAGACGCGATAATGGAAGTCTGGAAGTGTGGGTGCAGGACGACGGTCCCGGCATTCCCAGCGCCGCGAATCTTTTTGTGCCGTTTTTTACGACCAAGCAAGGCGGTTCCGGAATTGGGTTGGTGCTGTGCCGCCAGATTGCGGAAGGACATGCCGGTTCGGTCACGCTCGAAAATCGCGAGAACGCCCGTGGATCGGAAGCGCGCCTTCGTTTGCCCATCTCCGACTGAATATTTCTACTACGCCCCCCCCAAAAAAAAGGCGGCTGGAATGAATCCAGCCGCCGCACATCCGAAGAGAGACGAAACCTACTGTTGTTGCTGCTGTACCTGAGGGTCTTTCTTGGCGACGTCAGCTTTCGCCGCATCCACCGCCAAGCCGGCTCCGGGCTTCTGGTAGCGCGTCAAGAACGGCATGAACGGCGTGACTTCGAAAGGCATCTTCTCCCGTGCGGAAAGCAGCGGGATCGGTTTGGCCTTCACCAGTTCCACGTGATCGCTCCAGGGGTCGAGTTTCAACCGCGCGCCAATCGGCAATGCCGCGATCTGATCGATCTTCTTGGGGTCAAAATTCACCGCCGAGGTACTCAACGAATTGCTCAGGGCGACTTTATTTCCGAGTCGCGGATTGATTAGCGCCGGCAGATTCTTCGACTGCGCATCGAGCTGCTTCAAAAACAACCCGGCTGATCCGAGCTTGTCTTTGTAAGGCGAATTCTTCAGCAGCTCCAAAGCCTTGTCGCTGGCCATCTGGACCTGCGACGGGCTGTCCTTGAAAGAAAAACGGCTGAGCGCTTCGGTAGTGGTGACGTTAGTCGTGTCGTTGAAGCCCCACTGGTCGGTCGAAGGCTTGGTCACGATGATGTCGGCCAATTCCTGCGCGATCATCGTCGCTAGGCTGGCTTCGTCCGGCAGCACGTCCAGCAATCCGCGGCTAAGCACGATGGTATGACCGATGGAGAACATTTCCAGCGTTCCGGTCAGCAGCACCCGGCAATGTACTTCAGGCTGAACGTCGAGGTTGTTGGTGACCTCAAGATTGTTCACGACCGTCTCGAGAACCTTGTCCACTTCTCCTGGAGGGGCCAGCAAACCAGTGCGCTGCAAACGATCCAAGACGTTGATTTCGGCCGCATGTTGCCACTCGCGCGACGCTTCGATGGGCGAACGATCTTGCGAGGCCGCCACCGGCTGATCGTTGATCGTGGGCGATTCGATCGTCATTTCGGTGAATTCTTCCTGACGTCCTACGTTCTTCAGGTTGTAGCCCCACAGACGGGTCTGGGCCTTGAAGCGAATGTCGCCGCCCAGAAAATCCTTCAGGTCGGATTCCTGGCTGTAAATGTACGAAGGAAGCCACAGGCCGGGCTGAACGTTCAAGCGCCAGCTGTCGAAGTGCAGGTTAAAGCTGTTGATGCCCGCCACCGGCGTGTACACGCCGTTGAACCGGACAATCGTGAAATTTTGGTCTTCCGCCCAGATGCGGCCCTTGAATCGGCCCTTTCCGGATTTCGGCAGCGGAGTGATGTCGAAAACCACGCAGCGCACTTCACCCAAGAATTCCCGGCGCACGTAGTCGAATTGATAGTGCTGGCGATCGAATCCCTGGGTGTCGACGTAAATCATCTGCAAAAAGCCTTCCGGAACATACGAGGACGAGAACAATCCGCTCATGTGCGACACAGGATTGAACGCGTCAAGCTTGCCTTTGCGCTCGCCTAGCATGTTGTGGTCGACGATGCCCTTGGAAAGATCGGCCTGGCCCAGGAAATAATGGTCCTTCACTGGGATCGCGCCCATCTCCTTATCCGTTTTCATGTCCTGAATGTAAGTCTCGATCACCGGGTTGTAGCGGCGGATGGTCGCCACCTCGTCGTGTTCGCGCGCGATCACCCGATCGATAGCCTGGTCCACCGTAACCACCGGGCTCGCGTTTGGGCTGTTTTGCGATGCAGCCGGATCCGCGGTCTGTGCCACAATGGAACTGGCCAGCGTGCCGAATAGGAAAAACGAGAAGCAGAGATTTTTGAGCGTGCGCATTTCCATTCCCCTTTTTCAGTACGCCAATGCGAACACGATGTGGATCGTGGCGGTCGTATCCACCGGTTGGCCGTCCTGCTGTGCGGGTTTAAACCGGATCTGACGAGCAGCATTCTGGGCGGACTCGTCTAGACCGTGGCCTAAGCCCTGTACCACTCGGAGAACCTTAACGTCCCCCGATCCTGTAAAGACCACTTGCAACAAGACTTCCCCTTCAATCTTCTTCGCGCGTCCCTCGTCGGAATAAACCGGCTTGGGTTGGAAAATAATCTGGATCGGAGTCGACTTCGCTACCGTGTTGGCGGTCTGTCTTACCTTCGGAGCCGCAGCTACCGCATTCTCGTCGCCGAAACCACCTTGCTTCACCGTACCGTGCGCACCGCCGCCAGGGCTGCCTACTGCAACGCCATTACCAAAGCCGGTGCTGGCTACCACACCCTTCGCGCCGTTCGCGCCACCCGTTCCGTTGCCTACTCCCGCCCCGGTGGGCATGTCATACGCGCCTTGAACGTTCACGTTGGCCTGATGCCCGGTCCGATTGTTCGCCGGAAGTCCATTCGGATCGCCGAAGCCGCCGGTCTGTACCTGTTCACGGGGCTTTTTCAAAGTGGGAATTGCCGAACTGCCCATGGACATCGGCGGATTTGGATCGGGAAACGCCTTCGCCACTTCCGTCATGTCTGGTGCCTGCACTTTCTTGGGCGTGTTGACCCGAGCAACCGGTGCGGGGTTTACGGGCGAATATACTCTTGGTTTCGGTATTTCCACTGCCACCGGCGTCGGCACCGGAGGAGGTTTCGGGACTTCCTTTACGATTTCTTTCTTCACCGGGGCGGCCTTCACCGGCTGAACCGGCTGCGGCTTCCAGGCCACCACGGGAGGCGCTTCGACCGGAGTTGTCCAGTAGTGCTGCACGAACTCCAGCTTTTGCGGCATCAACATCGGAATAATGACCAAAAGCGCGACAGCGAAGATCTGTAGCCCAAAGCTGGCGCTGAACAGTTCCCAGCGCGGCTGAGCCTCAGGTAAGAGGGATGCGTTAAAGACAGCTCGATTTGTAGCTGGTGCCATCGCTTTCACCGGAATCCTTGCCGAGAAGTTGAGATGCGTAAAAACAGACGTTCGGCTAACTCAAATTAGTACTAGAACGAGGGGCTGGGAAGAATAGAACTGAAGTACCATTCTACCCCCAGTCGTGCTGAAAGCGACAACCCAAGTGCTTGGGGTTTGTAAACTTGTCAGCCCTTCGTGGCCTAAACGGCTCGGCGCTAAAGACACGGATAAGTTCCCTACTAATTTAACCCGGCTGGGACCGTGGTGTTGCGGAAAAACCGGAGCTGGTGTCGTAAGAAGAGGGGGCACGGCTTACGGACAGGCCGTGCCCCGTTTTTCGCGCTTGGCGTTAGGGGTTAATGCGCCTCGACCACTACGAAGCTGGTGATGCCGCCGCGGTTAATCAGCAGAAGGATCGGCTGACCGCTCGCACCGGACATCAACTGCTTGTACTGAGACGCACTGGTAACTGGTTTGTGGTTAATCTCCTGAATCAAGTCGCCGCGATTGATACCTGCCGCCGCGGCTGCGCTGGCCGGATCCACCGACGTAACCACCACTCCGTGAGTGCCGGAGGGCAGATTCAGCTGCTGCGAAATTTCGGGAGTCAGATCCTGCACGTCGATTCCTTGAATCTCGCCGCTGCTGCTATCGTCGGAGCTTTCGGTCGTTTCTTTGTCCTTCGGTAGCTCGCCCAGCGTCACGGTGAAGGGTTGGACTTTGCCATCCCGCCAGATATCCAGCTTGACCTGCGTGCCGGGAGACATCTGGGAGATCGTGTTGCGCAGATCGTTTGAATCGCTCTCGGCTTGGCCGTTCAGCTTGACGATGACGTCGCCTTTCTTCAGGCCCGCATTCGCCGCCGGCGTATTTGCGGATACGTCTCCAATCAAGACGCCGCCGCTCTGGTTGAAGTTAAATGACTTGGCCAGTTCCGGAGAAAAATCCTGAATGTGTACGCCGAGATATCCGCGAATCACTTTCCCGTGCGCCAGAATTTGATCCATCACCGGCTTGGCCATGCTCATCGGAATCGCGAAACCCACGCCTTCATTGCCGCCCGAGCCGCCGTGCGAAAGGATTGCGGTATTGATGCCCACCAGGTTGCCGTGGATATCGATCATCGCGCCGCCCGAATTTCCGGGATTGATCGCCGCGTCGGTCTGGATGAAATTCTCGTAGTCTTCAATGCCCAGCTGCGAACGGCCGGTGGCGCTGACGATCCCCATGGTTGCGGTTTCGCCCACGCCGAACGGATCACCGATGGCGAAAATCAAATCGCCCACATTCAATTGTGAAGAATCGCCAAGCGGGAGCGTCGGCAAATCCTTTCCTTCGATCTTCAGCACCGCTACGTCCGACTTCGGATCAGCGCCGACCAGCTTGGCTACGAACTCGCGCTTGTCGCTGAGCTGCACCTTGATGTCCGTCGCTCCGTCGATCACGTGATTGTTGGTCAGGATGGTTCCGTCCGGCGTGATGATCACGCCCGAACCCAGCGCCTGCTCGCGCTCGGCGTGCGGCTTGCCGCCCTGCCCGAATTGATCGCCGAAAAACTGGCGGAACATCGGGTCATTGAACATTGGCGACATCTGGTTGGCTTGTGGTTTTACGATCTTCGAGGTTCGAATGTTGACGACCGCGGGCAACGCCGGCTTGATCACTGCCGAAAATCCGTTAGCGAAATTGCCCAGGCTTACCGGCAATGCATTTTGCGCGATGGTGATGGGTTCGCGCGATGCGCCGAATACCGCGTGGCCGGCCCACTCCCGGAATCCCTGCGAAAGTAGCGCGCCCCCCGCGAATGCCGCAACCACCACTACCGTGGCGACCCAGCGGCGAATCTTTAAACTACTGCTTTCCATGGCTGTCTCTCCTTCATCTTCTCTAGCTGGATTTTATTTATATCGCTGCGTGCGCTACGTTGGCGCTACCGCGAATATGGTATTTGACGTATCAGAGACCAATATGTGTTTGGCTAGAAGCCCGCGCTACAAATAATCGTTGGATGATCGTCCCGGCCGAGTAACCCGGCCCAAGCCCTATCTTAGATGCAAAAGGCGCTGAGCGGGTTTTTAGATATCCAGCCGCTCGCCAAGGTATTAAAATCCAGCGGTTTTGAGTAACCTATCTGCGATTCATTCGTCGAATCAATCACTTGCGAGCGCGCTTGACGCGCTGGCCGCACTATCCAACACGGAAAATTGAAAGGAGTACTAGTATGAATCGCAATCTGCTATCCGCTTGCGTCGTTGCGGTGGTCCTCGCTTTCTTCCTCACGATTTTATTGCAATCCGCGAAGGCGCAGCAGGCTGCGGTGGCCACGGCTGACGATGGCACTCTCAAATCGCTCACGGCCATTGCCGGCGCGGGACAGATGCAACCACGCGCATTTGAGTTCCTCACCGAGCTGAGCGACGACATCGGCGCTCGCGTTACCGGTTCACCAGCCGCCGCACAAGCCGTGGACTGGGGCGTGGCCAAGATGAAAGAAATCGGGCTGGAGAATGTGCATACCGAACCTTGGAAACTTTCGCGCGGCTGGACTCGCATTTCGGCCGATGCCGAACTGATCGCTCCCATTCATCGCCGGCTGATGGTCGATGCGCTGGGCTGGGTTGGTTCCACCGCGCCCGGAGGAGTCGAAGCCGATGTCGTAGCGGTTAATGCGTATCAGTTGCCCGACGAGCTAAAAAATAATTCCGGAAGTTGGCGCGGAAAAATTCTGCTCATGATTCAAAAAGGCGACGCGCCCAAAGATCGCATGGAAGCTTTCGCCAAGTTCGGCGATTTCCTGAAAGCGGCGCACTCTTCGGGCGCCGTCGCGGTGATCGGCGGTCAGGGCGGCCGGAAAGCCACTGGAATGCATTTGACGCACACCGGCGCGCTCGGCTTCGACGCGTACTACGACATTCCGGTCGTCAGCATGGCGGCCGAGGATCAGGAACAACTCGAGCGCTATCTCGACCGAGGCAAAACTCCACGGCTGAAAATCAACGTGCAGAATCGCGTCACCGACGGCCCAGTGGATTCCGCAAACGTCGTCGGAGAAATTCGCGGCACCCAAAATCCGGAGCAAATCGTGGTCGTCGGCGGGCATCTCGATTCCTGGGATCTGGCCTCCGGCTCAACCGACAACGGTGTCGGTTCCACGGTCACCTTGGGCGCCGCAGCGGCCATCTTGAAGTCGGGATACAAACCGAAGCGCACCATTCGCTTCGTTCTTTTCACCGGCGAAGAGGAAGGTCTGCTCGGTTCTCTCGCTTATGTCAAAGCTCATCAAGCCGACATGGGAAATTACCTGGGCGCTTTGATTCTGGATTCCGGCCAGGGTCCGGTGGTCGGATTTCAAATGGGCGGACACGAGGAATTGATTCCGACATTCAAGAATTTTGCATCAACCCTGCAGGCCTTTGGCAAGCTGGATGTCGACAACGAGGTTGAGTTCGGGACTGATACTGGGCCATTCACACTGGCGGGATTGCCCGGAATCAATCTGAACCAGGATTCTCCCGACTATAAATACACGCATCATTCGCCCGTGGACACGCTGGACAAAGTGCAACCGGAAATCCTGGATCGGAATGCGACAATCATGGCCTTGGCCGCATTCTGGGTCGCGGATCGTCCCGAACGTATGGCGAGCCCGTGGCCGCCGGAAAAGACCGCGAAGATGCTGGTGGATCAGCATCAGGACGGGATTCTTAAGGCCTTCGGTTTGTGGCCCTTCGGAAATCTGGGAAGCGAGCCGGAGCAAAAATAGAAAACGGGGAGTCTGGCAGGATCGGCTAGCACCGAATCCTCGGTGCTAGCCTCGCACGGCAGCGTCCACTACCAGAGCGTTGATCCGCTGATCAGCCGGGCAATAAAGAAAGCGGCAGCGGCGGCCAGGCCTCCGACCAGCACGGTTTGAATTCCGCCGCGCAGCGGTTTCACACCGGTGTAGCGCCCTTTGATCCAGCCAAAAATAAAAAGTGCCAGCAATGTCAAAACCACCGAATAAATCAGCGCGCGCTGTAGGTCATGATGGATCGCGATGTACGGCGCCAGTGGAATCAGGCCGCCGGCGATGTACGCCGCCGCAATCGTGGCCGCGCTGCGCGCCGCTCGCGAGGGGTCCGGCCTTTCGAGCCCCAGTTCGAAACGCATCATGAAATCGACCCACTTCTTCTGATCGCCGGTAATCGCGCTCACCACTGGCGCCATCTGCGCTTCCGTCAATCCGTACTCGCGAAAAACTTTGGCCACTTCCTCAATCTCCACGTCAGGGAGTTCGACCGTCTCACGATACTCACGATCAAGTTCGGAAGCGTAATGCTCCGTATCGGTTTTGGCCGCAAGATATCCGCCGAGACCCATGGCGATCGACCCTGCCGCAATTTCCGCCAATCCAGCCGTCACCACGATCCCCGTAGACGCGACCGCACCCGTCAGTCCGGCCGCGAGCGCGAACGGAACCGTCAACCCATCCGCCATGCCGATCACGATGTCGCGCACGGCGGCGGTAGCGGTGAAGTGTTTCTCGACGTGTTCGACCGACGGCATTCGGTGCTCCTTCGCAATTTCGCCGACCGCGCTGCAGGCGATTTACCGGAACAATGACTGTCAGCGCCGACAGGCGAGTATAATTATGGGGCAGGAACTGGAAATTCGGAGATAGATAGTGACTTCGACTTCTGGATATCTTACGAGAAAAGGAGCAGCCACCCGATGAGTTATACCTTACCACCGCTGCCTTACGCTTTCGACGCGCTCGAACCCTACATCGACGCGAAGACCATGGAAATCCATCACGACAAACACCACGCCGCCTACGTCACCAATCTCAACAAGGCGCTCGAAGCGCAACCGGATCTGGCCAAACTGCCGGTGGAGGAATTGCTGGCAAAAATTAATACCGTGCCGGAAGCGATCCGCACCGCTGTCCGCAACAATGGTGGCGGCCACATGAACCACTCCATGTTCTGGAAGATTATGAAGAAGGATGGCGGCAAGGAACCCACCGGCGAGCTAGCCAGCGCGATCAGCTCCGCCTTCGGCAGTTTTGCGGATTTCAAAACCAAGCTCAACGACGCCGCCACCAAGCGATTTGGTTCCGGCTGGGCCTGGCTATTGTTCCGCGACGGCAAACTGGTGATCGAGTCCACGGCGAACCAGGACAATCCGATCATGGATGGCGGCAAGGCGTTCTTCGGACTGGACGTCTGGGAACACGCCTATTACTTGAAGTATCAGAATCGCCGGCCGGAGTATCTGGAAGCGTGGTGGAATACGATTAACTGGCAGCAAGTCGCCGAAAATTTCGCCAACGCCAAGAAGTAATTTCGTTTGCAGTTGGAAGCCGCATTTGCCAAAGGAGGGCGGGTGACAAACCTGCCCTCCTTTATTTTTTTTCACGCCGCCGCGCGTAAAAAACTAATGCGCCCAAATCTTTTCGGGATCACTCTCGTACGGATAAACGTGGACCATCCAGTTGAAAATCTGCGGCACCCATCGTCCGCCGGCTTGCTGGCACGCCTCTTCCGTCGCGATCGAACCGCGAAAACCAAATTCCTTTGAAGTTCCCGGCTGGATGTGCGCCTCCGGCGGCGCAAAGCACAGATTCACGTGTTTGTGCCAGCGCGCGACGCTCAGCGGCACTCGCGCATTCAGCTCGTCTTCGCTGTCGCGGCGCGGAGCTGTGAACATCGCGCCTTCCAGCGCATAGCCATCGCCCGATTTGGTGTAAAGCAGCGAAGTCGGATGCGCAGGATTGAACGTTGTTTGCGCTTCGCGGCCGTAATCGTAATTCGTGAAGTGATAGTGCTCCTGCGGCACGTTGGGGAGAAAAATCACGAAACCTTCGGCCAGCGCGACCTTGTAATCCTTATATTTCTCGATGGCCGGCCGCAATTCCGCGACAATCTCTGCCGCACGTTTTTCGTCGCCAGTATTAGCGGGGCGTAAATCGGTCATGAACATATGCGCGCCCATGTCCATGTCGCGGCCGGACATCGCCATGTTCGCGCCCTTCGCGGCATCCGAGTCCTGCCCGCCGCCCGGCTTGCCCATGTCCATGCCTGGCATCGCGCCTTGTTTTTGCTGCTGCGCATCTTGCAACCGGGTTGCGCGAAGCGGCAGCACAAACGAGCAGATCGCCACTGCACTCGCAACCGCGAAAACGAAGAATACGCTGGATTTATTGGTCATTATGTCGTGGGGTGAACGAGCGCCCCCTCCTAAATATGGAACACGCTTTCGAACTCAAAGTTGCTCGCGCGCCTTTCCGGAACAGTGTGCAGCGCTCCCGCATCCCCGAGCAAGTCCCGTGCCACATTTCTGATTCCCTGTAGCCGTTTCGAGCATCATATGTGTGCTTTTTCGTTCGTGTACCCTTGACGTAGACCTTGAAATCGGTAAACTGCGATTTCTGACATGGCCACGATTGCCAACCCGGTCGAAGAGACGTTGTTGGATTTTCAGTTCCCGCAACGCGAGGCGGCGTTTTTTTACGGCCTGTTTCTGCGCGGCCATTCCGCCGAAGAATTGCGCCGGGACATCCAAGTCCCCGCTGCGGTACTCGCGAAATGGGATAAGGAAACCGTGCGCGCCCCGGAACTTCGCCCCGTGCTCGAAAAAGTCGTGCAGTACAGACAACACGTCCTGGCTATCTTCGAAAATCTGATTTGCCACGACGCCGCCTCGCAAAAACTGCAATAGCTCTGTTAGCTTTCTCGCCTCGCTTGCCCAGTCGTCGTTGACAATCATTCTTCGCGAAGTATCATCAATTTAGTGGCGAAGGGGTTCGCCCTCAACCGCTGTCCTTCTTGCGCCGGGACAGATGATGACTCCTGACAATGATGAATTGTCGCGGAGCCATGTCCCCGGCAAATCATCCCAGAAAAATTCAAGAGCGCGTTCCGAAGGAAGGCGAGCGTCGTGTCTCCTTCGGCAAAAAGGACAGAAACGGAATGACCAAATACTGGATGGTTGCATTGGGTGGAGCAGTGGGTTCCGTGCTTCGATTTTGGGTAGGCGGCAACGTAGCCGATCGCCTGGGCACGCGCTTTCCCTACGGCACGTTTGCGGTGAACATCACCGGCTCGTTCCTCATCGGCTTGGTTCTCACCTTGGTTTCCGAACGCGTAAACGTGAATCCGAATTGGCGATACCTGATCGGCGTAGGTTTTATCGGCGGCTATACGACATTTTCCGCTTTCGAATATGAAACGTTTCAGAGCATGCAGGATGGGAAAATGCTGATCGCCTCGCTCAACGTGATCTTAAGCGTCGCGATCGGACTGATTTGCGTGTGGTTGGGAGTTGCCGCTGCCCGGGCGCTGGACTAAATCTTAAATTTCCCCGGCACTTCTACAGTTTCTTGACGCCAAGCGCTTCTACGTAGAACTCTCTCACGTATTCCTTGGCCATGCGCATCGCGCTGAATTCCGGCGCGACGCTCTTGATCGCCGCCTTCATCACTTTCACGAATTCGTGCGGCACTTCATCATCGGACCTGCGGTAATACATGGGCACGACTTTTTCTTCGAGCAGCCGGTACAGTGCATCGGCATCCGCTGCGGTGCGATCGCCTTCCACCGGGCTATCGCCGAAAGCCCAGCCATTCGCGCCGTTATATCCCTCCAGCCACCAGCCATCGAGAATCGAAAGGCTCGGCACGCCGTTCGCGCCCGCTTTCATCCCGGAAGTCCCGCTGGCTTCGAGCGGCGGCAAGGGATTGTTCAGCCAGACGTCGACGCCGCGCACCATCTGCTGCGCCATGTGCTGGTCATAACCTTCCACGAACGCCACGCGCGCGGCGAACTCCGGATTCTTCGCCAAATTAAATACTTTCTGGATGAGCTGCGCGCCGCCCACGTCCGATGGATGCGCCTTTCCGGCAAAAATAATCTGCACCGGTTGCAGCGGGTTGATCAGCAACCGCTTCAGCCGCTCCAGATCGTGGAGGATCAAATCAGGCCGCTTGTAACTGGTAAATCGGCGCGCAAAACCAATCGTCAGAATTTCCGGATCGAGCAGCGCTCCAAACGCGATCACGCTCTCAGCCCGCGCTTCTTTGTTCTGCCACAACACGCGCGCCCGCTCGTTGATTTCGTCGATCAACAATATTTTCAAACGCAGCCGCGTGTGCCACAGTTTCTCGTCCGGGATTTTTTCCACGCGCTCCCACATCTTGGCCCGGTCTTGATCGCGCACCCAGCCCGGTCCCACATATTCGTCGAATAGCGGCTGCAGCCACAGCGGGTCCATCCACGTCAGCAGGTGCACCCCGTTGGTGATGCCGGCGATCGGCACGTCTCTTTCTTTCAGCTCCGGCCAGACCGGCTGCCACATCGCTCGCGCCACTTCGCCGTGCTTCTTACTCACCGCGTTGCAGAATTTCGACATGCGCAGCGCAAAAACCGTCATGTTGAATCCCGCATCGGGATTCATGGGGTTGGTGCCTAGCCGCAGCAATCCATCGCGGTCGGTTCCGAATTCCGAGTAATGGCTGCTGAAATATTTTTCGATCAGCGGGAAGGGGAAGACGTCGGTACCGGCGGAAAGTGGCGTGTGGGTAGTGAAAACCGAAGTACTGCGTATTTTCGCGATCGCGTCTTCGAACGAGGTTCCCTGTGCGACCAACACACGCGCGCGCTCCAGAAACGCGAGTCCCGGATGGCCCTCGTTGATGTGCACCGCTGCAGGCTCGATCCCCAGCGCCCGCAACACGTGCATTCCGCCGATGCCCAGCACGATTTCCTGGCGCAAGCGCTGTTCGGGGTCGGTCGTGTACAGACGATGGGCAATCGCGCGATCCCAGGGTTGATTGCTATCGAGCTCGGTATCGAGCAAATAAACCGGAACACGGCCGATGTCTGCTCGCCAAACCAGCACGTCTACGGGTGGATTGAAAAACGGCACGCGGACTTTCAGCGGCTCGTTATTCTTGTCGCGCACCAGCGTGACCGGATCGTCCGACCGGTCCAGAATCGTTTCATTGTCTTCTTGCCAGCCATCGTCGCGAATTCTTTGCGAAAGATAGCCCCGCGAATAAATCAGGCCGACCGCTACGACCGGTATCGCCAGGTCGCTGCACTCCTTGATGTAGTCTCCGGCCAGGACCCCCAGGCCGCCTGCATATAAAGGAAGCGAATGATGGAATCCGTACTCGGCGGAGAAGTACGCGAGCGGTGCCGAAGGCTTGCTGTATTCGGTCGTAAACCAGCCGGTATGCGAGGCAATGTCCGCATCGAATTCGGCCATGACCAGGTCGTAGTTTTCCAGGAATTCCTTATCGCGCGCCGCGTTCTCCAGAGTTTCCTGCGGCAGTAACGTCAACATTCGCAAAGGGTTATGGTCGCTCTCGCGCCAGGCTTGCAGATCCAGCATGGGGAAAAGCTCGCGCGCCTGCCGGTGCCAGCTCCACCACAAATTATAGGAAAGCCGCTCCAGTCCGCGGATCCTTTCGGGCAGATTTGACAAGCGCACCGGTACTTCGGAAAGTTCAGCCATCTCTGTCCTGTTCCTCGCAGTGCAAAAAATTTAGACAGCCAATGAAAAGTCGTACCGACCGATACCCGAGAGCCGCGTCGCCAATTTAAGCGCCGCCGTCCGGGACCACGGTCAGGGTCACTATTGTCGCTTACCTGGAGTCAAATTAAAGCGTGGATTTCGTCCGGAATTCCTTCGAGAGTAAATAATGAAGGCCGCCAGAAAAAAAGATCAAAATCCATTCGGCTCGCGTCGCTCGGTTGCGCAACACTCACCGCTATCGTAAGATGGTCGACGGATTATCCACAACAATTCCCCGGTAGCTCAATGGTGGAGCATTCGGCTGTTAACCGAAGGGTTGCTAGTTCGAATCTAGCCCGGGGAGCCACCTTCTTCTTGCAGCTCATCTCGCCGCTCGCCCAGCGCCCAGACTGCTCTTCTTCGGCCACTCGTCATATACTTCTCGTTTCGAGGTGCGTTGACGTTTTTAAATGAGTGGAGGCGAAAGGTCTTCGTGAAGCGCTGGGCAAAAATCCTCTTGGCCGTGGTCGCGATCGTCGTCGCGATCGCCGCATTGATCCCGGTCTTCGTCAACGCCAACACGTTTCGCCCTGCGATTGAGAAGCAGCTAACCGCTACGCTGGGCCGCACCGTGAAACTGGGCGAGCTGCGTCTGCCCATGTTCTCGGGGAATCTGGTCGCGGAGGACCTTAGCGTTTCGGACGATCCCAGTTTCAGTGCCACGCCATTTCTGACGGCCAAAGAAATTCGCATCGGTGTCTCGCTGAAGCCACTGATTTTCGCGCATCAGGTCAACCTGCGAAGCTTTCAGATTCAGTCGCCGCAAATCAATGTGATTCGCGCGGCCAACGGCAACTGGAATTTTTCGAGCATCGGCCGCCAGTTGGCGGCGAGCGCTACGGCGGGGACTCCGGGCGCCGATGCGACAACGAGCTCGAAGAAATTGAGCATCGAGGCCCTGCCCGACCTTTCCGTCGGCCAGGTTCTGATTCAAGATGGACGCGTTGCCGTCAGCATGCTTTCCGCACATGGCGAACCCAGCGTGTACGACCATGTGAACCTTACGGCGCGCGATTTTTCCTTCACCTCTCAAGTTCCGTTCGACCTGAACGCGGATTTGCCCGCGGGCGGCACGATCAACGTAACCGGCCGACTTGGCCCACTCAATCGTGATGACGCCGCGACCAGCCCAGGCGACGTGCAAGTTGCGTTGAAGCACCTCGATCCGGTGGCTTCGGGTTTTCTCAATCCCGATGCAGGCGTCTCGTTGCTCGCCGATATCGACCTGCACGCTGTCTCCGACGGACAAATCCTCACGAGTAACGGAACCGCGCAGTTGCAAAACTTGAAACTTCGCAAAGGCGGAGCTCCGGCGCCCAAACCGCTCGACCTCGCCTACAACGTAACGCATCGCCTGAAAGAAAACACCGGAGTGATCCAGGACGCCGCCATAAAAATCGGTGATTCCGCAATCCACATCTCCGGAAGCTACGAGCCCGTCGCCAACGGAGCCGATGATCCGCTGCTGAATTTGAAACTCGCCGGCCAAAGCCTCCCGATCGATGAGCTGCAGCCGTTGATGACCGCCACGGGTGTTCATCTGCCGAACGGCTCGAAGCTAAGAGGCGGGACGCTCTCGATGAATCTGGCCGTCACCGGCCAGACCAAAGCGCTGGTCATCAGCGGCCCAATCGCGCTCGACAACACGAAGCTGGTGGGCTTTGACATCGGATCAAAGATTCACGGCATCGCGGCGCTGAGCGGAATGAAAACTGGAGACACCACCGATTTTGAAAAATTGCACGTGAATGTGCACATCACGGATGCGGGCGTCGTCGCCAGGAATATTGACGCGGTGATTACGGCCATCGGCGAACTCACCGGCAGCGGCACGGTTTCCCCGGCGAACCAGCTCGATTTCAATCTCATTGTAAAAGTTGCATCGGCCACCGGTGTGGGTAAGGTCGGCGTGGGCCTGCTCTCGAAACTTAACGGTTCCGGCAGTTCGTCCGGCGTTCCGCTGCACGTCACCGGCACGCCCGACGAGCCTTACATTACCGCCGACGTCGGCGGCATCGTTGAAAAGAAAACCAAATCCATCGCTTCCTTTTTCGGCGGCGGTAAGAAGAAATAGTTTTTATCCCAGGAGGCGCTGACGAGTGAAGCGCCGCTCTGAATCCCTACAAATCATCGCGGAACAAACTTTCGACGTCTGCGTAATCGGCGGAGGCGCCACCGGAGCAGGTTGCGCGCTCGATGCGCAATTGCGCGGCTTGAAAACCGTGCTGCTCGACGGCGGAGACTTCGCCAGTGGAGCCTCGAGCGCAGCCACCAAAATTATTCACGGTGGCGTGCGTTACCTGGAACAAGCCGTAAAGGGTCTCGACGTCAAGCAATACGAAGTCGTGAATCGCGCCCTCCACGAGCGCATTCACATGCTGCATAACGGCCCATTTCTCTCGCGGCCTCTGGAATTTTTGATCCCGTGCGCGAACTGGTTCAGCGTCGCGTACATGGGATTCGGCATGAAACTCTACGAGTGGATTGCCGGCCAGGCCAGCCTCTTCCCCAGTCGATTCCTTTCTAAATCCGAAACTCTGAAACGCATGCCGGGTCTGGCTTCGGATCACCTGCTCGGAAGCATTGCCTACGCCGACGGCCAATTCGACGATGCGGGTTACGATCTGGCGCTGATCAATACCTTCACCGAAGCTGGTGGCATTGCTGCGAACTACTGTCGCGTGGTCGGGTTCTCCAAGGATGAAAACGGAAAGCTAGTAAGAGCCGAAATCGAAGATCAAATCTCGAAAAGGCGTTTTGAAGTTCGCGCCAGCCGTTTCGTGAATGCGACGGGACCCGCCGCCGATACGATTCGCAATCTGGCGACACCGGGAATTCCTTCACGCATGCGCTTAAGCAAAGGCGCCCACATCGTATTGCCTCTCGAATTGTTTCCTACCAGCGACGCCCTGCTGATTCCCAGGACCGACGACGGCCGCGTGCTGTTCGCCGTACCGTGGTTCGACCGCTTGCTGATCGGAACCACCGAGCAGGAAGTGACAATTAGCGATGAACTCTACCTTTCGCAGGACGACGTCGCTTACCTGCTGCACCACATCAACAAATATTTCGCCACGGCCATACGTTCAGATCAAATCGTCAGCGGTTTCGCCGGCGCCCGCCCGCTCGTGAGTGCCGGCGGCTCGCGCGCCACGAAGAAACTCGCGCGCGATCACGAAGTCGAGGTCGATGCGGCATCAGGCCTGATCAGCATTATGGGCGGCAAATGGACCACGCATCGAGCTATGGCGCAAGACACGATCAATGCCGTGCAAAAGTCTCTAGCAGTTCCGGTAAAGCCAGGCGCAACGATCGATCATCCGTTAGTGGGATCGAAGAATTACACGCTCGAATATTGGCAAGCGCTGGTTCGGGATTATCCGGTTTCAGAAGCAACGGCAAAACATCTTTCGCAGAAATTTGGAACGAATGCAGAAAACGTAATGGCCTTAACCAGAGAGGAGCCGACGCTTGCCGAACCGCTGGTTCCGGGTTTCGCGCCTTTGTACGCCGAGGTGGCCTATTGCGCTCGGTTCGAGATGGTGATGACGATTGAAGACGTGCTGATGCGGCGCACCGGGTTGGAGTTTTTCAGTTGGGAGGCGGCGATTCGCGCAGCAGCGCCAACCGGCGCGATTCTCGCGAAAGAGTTGGGCTGGTCCGCGAAAGCCGAAAAGTCGGCCACCGAGCAATACCAAAACAAAATTCGTAGGCTGATGCAACTCGCCGGGCTGGCTGCGAACGCTTAGTCGATGCCCAACCGATGTTGCAATTGCTCGAGCGTGTAGCCCTTGGTCTCGGGGTACCAGAATAAGACCACCACAAATTGCAAGGCCGTCATGGCCGCGAAGAATACGAAAGGAAGGACGCGTGAACTCGCGGCCATCACCGGAAATAGAAAGGAGATTGCCGCATTCATGACCCAGTGCATCGAACTACCCAGCGCCTGACCTTTCGAACGCACGCTGTTCGGAAATACTTCGCTGATGTAGACCCAAATGACGGCGCCTTGCGAAATTGCAAAAAAGCCAATGTACCCGACCAGCAGCCAGACCAACCGATCTTGATTTCGTTGGGTATGGAAAATCTCCGCGACTCCGGAAAGACAAAGCACCATCCCCACCGCACCGATCAGCAGCAGCGTCTTGCGTCCCAGCTTGTCGATGACGGTCATCGCCAGCAACGTGGCGCACAGGTTCATCGCACCGATGGCTACGGCCTGCAAATCACCGGACATCTTGCTGAATCCCGCCGCCGCGAAAATATCGTTCAGGTAATAGAGAATGGCATTGATTCCGGCCAGTTGATTGAACATGCCAATGGTGATCGCGAGAAAAATCGGATACCTGTATTTCCAGGAGAAAAGCGGATCGGATCCTTGCGAAGTCTGCAGGTGAATCGAATCCACGATCTCCTTCAGCTCCGCTTCGTAATTGGGTGAGCCCAATTGCTGCAGCACCACGCCAGCTTCATCCACCCGCTTCTGCGTGGCCAGCCAACGCGGGCTCTGTGGAATTCCGAATAGCATGATGAAAAAGATCAGTGCCGGACCTGCTGCGATGCCCAATTGCCAGCGCCACTCCGCCGCGCCCAATCCCAGGCTTCTGATGAAATAATTCGAAAAGTATGCAAGTAGAATGCCCACCACGATATTGATCTGGAACATTCCGACCAGGCGCCCCCGCAACTTAGCTGGAGCCAATTCCGCAATGTAAACCGGCGCCAGAACCGACGAGCCGCCGATGCCCAGTCCCCCGATGAAGCGAAAGATCAGTAGGGCGTACCAATCCCACGCCAGGGCGCAGCCGAGAGCCGAAACCAGATATAAAATCGCCATGATGCGGAGCGCATTGCGGCCGCCCAGTCGCTGACCCAGCAAACCTGCGCAAAGCGAGCCAACCACCGTGCCCCACAATGCGATCGAGACCGTAAATCCCAACCCGCGCGGACTCAGGCTAAAAAGGTCCACCAGTGCATGAGTGGTGCCGGAGATAACGACGGTGTCAAAACCAAACAGGAAGCCCCCGAGTGCGCCGACGATGCTGGCCTTCAGCAAGTATGAATTTAGTTTCATTCGTTTTCCTGACCGCAGATTTTCATCCACCAGCCCATTTCAAAATCAGATCCGTGATCTCAGATCGTCTTGCCCGACTCTGCTGAATCGCCAGACATGGTGAACGGAAGCAGGCACGCGCCAAGCAGTCCCGCCTCGGGGCCTAGCTCAGCTGGCATCACGTATGTTTTCGAAGGTGACCCGCCGGCTTCCACCGAACGCTCCGGATCGGTCAAGCGGTAGACATAACTGCGATGCCGCAATTCATCGAACAGCGCTGGCGCAAACAAATCCCAGGAATTGATCAGCCCGCCGCCCACTACATATAGAGGTAAGTTGAAGGCGTTGACCGCGGCCGCCATGCCAATACCCAGCGCGCGTCCCACTTCGTGGAAAATTTTCCTGGCGTCACGATCGCCCGCAAACGCCAGTTCTGAAATTTCGCGAGGCGTGAAGTTCGGGTTCTTTTTTTCCAGTGCGGCGAGCCCGGGCGAACTGCCTTCGGCGATCATTTCCGCTGCTCGGCGTCGCACCGCTGTGGCCGACGCCACCACTTCCAGGCACCCGTGATTTCCGCAGAGGCACAGCACGCCGTCGGCGTAAATGGTGTTGTGTCCAATTTCTCCGGCCATCCCGTTCATTCCGTCCCAGATTTTCCCGTTCAGAACAATCCCGCTGCCGACTCCGGTGCCCAGCGTCAACATCAGCAGCGAGTTCACCCCAAGTTTTTTTCCTTTTCCCACCACGCACTCGGCGAGGGCCGCGAGGTTGGCGTCGTTTTCCACTACCACCGGAAGCCCTAGCCCTTCTTGTACCGCCGACCGCAACTCCAATCCGTCAAACCCGGGCAGATTCGGTGGATTTCGCAACCGACCTTCGGGCAATTCCAGCGGACCAGGCGAGCCAATCGCGATGCCGCGCAATTCAAATTTGGAAGAGTGCAAGTCGACGAGTTTGCGAATGCCGGAGCACATGTCTCCGACTACCGCGTCCCGACCAGCCTGCACGCGTGCCGGAATTTGGATTGTTTCGAGAAAACCAGAAGAAGGAGAGTACGCGGCGATCCGGAGATTGGTCCCTCCGAAATCCACTCCGATCGAATAACGGGCGGCGGTCATCCCCGACCCCGCCGCATATTCATCAGTCCCAAGTCGAAATATCCCCTTTTTCGAACGGATTCACTCGCCGCATGGTGAGCTCGCGACATGAAACACTACATCTGAATCGAGTAGCAGCAACGCGAGCATTCGCTCGCCGGAAGGCCCAGGACTTTATAGATTCGCTGTTTTTGCGCACTTGGCGGTGGACTTTCGGATGACCAATTCCGGTTCGACCAGAATCTCCGGCACATATTCTTCACCGTTCTTGATCTGGTTCAGCAGCGACCGCGCCGCGATTTCGCCCATCTTCAGCAACGGTTGGCGCACGGTCGTAAGGCTCGGATTGATGTACGGCGCCATCTTGATGTCGTCGAACCCGACCACCGACACCTGCTGCGGCACGTGCAATCCAGCCTCCTGGAACGCGCTGATCGCTCCCAAAGCCGAGTTATCGTTGAACGCGAAAAGCGCCGTGAACGGTTTCTTGCTCTTGGCTAAAAATTCCTTGGTCGCCGGGTAGGCCACTTCCGGCGTGGACAAATCGCCTTCCAGGTGAATAGTCAAATCCGGATGCACCGCGAGGCCCAAGTCGCGCGCCACCGCCAAAATGGCATGCCAGCGATCTGTGGAATCCGCGCTGTATTCAGGGCCTTTCATGAACACAATTTCGCGGTGGCCCAGGTCGAATAGATGTTGCAGCGCCAGCGACGCGGCGCGCCGATGATCCAGCAAAATATTGGTAACGCCTTCGACCGGACGGTGGCCGGCAATGGCGATAGTCGGCAAGGACATCGATTCGCCCAGCATCGTGTCGACCGATATCAGCCCTTCCACGCCCCGTTGCAACAGGATCTGCGAGTAAGTATCCAGCAACTTTTTGTCGTTGTGATGCGCGACGGTAAGGAAGAAAAAATTCTGCTGTCGCAAATAGCGCTCGACTCCGCTGATGATCATGGCGGCATAAGCATCGCCCAGGTCGCGGGCGATCACGCCGATGGTATAGGTTCGCTGCACGCGCAAAGAGCGCGCCAGGTAATTGGGCCGGTAGTTCAGCTCGCGGGAGGCAGCCAGGATTCTGGCCTTGGTGTGTTCGGGGACGGACCGCGCTGCCGCGGAGTTATTCAGCACCGCCGAAACCGTGCTGGGCGTAAGCCCGACATGGTCCGCCACCGACCTCAGGGTCACCACCCGAAGTTTTTGGCCGTCCTGCTTCTTTCCATGGCTCTGCATTTGGCTATCTCTTGGTATCTGAATTCAAATTTCGAGTCAGCTTTATTCGGATTGCGAATAATCCGAAGTCATTCGTTGCGCCCCATCGTGGGACACGTCTGCCCCACGGCTTACTTCCGTTACCCAGGGCACGAGTCATAGCACATCTGTCTAATCTAGGCAAAGGTCTTTAGAAAATCGATATTTTTATCTTGACAGGAATCGGCACTTGAAGCTAAATGCTTCCCAGCCGGGGTGGCATCTAAAATATCGATGGATTGTATCTACAAGGCGGCCTATTGAGGATTGACTTCGCGGACTGAGTTTTCACGTTGGTGTCCGAAATCTTCTGCCCCATCGACCTGCGACCCCTTGCAAAAGTTCCAGTATTAGCTGTGGCGTTCAATTCGCCTGCGTGGGCGATTGTGCGTATCGTGTTTCTTTCGGGGGAGGAGTTAAGTCATGAACAAGTCGTTTGAACGGTCTTTCGTTGCTCTCGCTTTGGGGCTTTGCCTGTGTCTGGTCGCGATGCTGACCGGCTCGCCCGTTTCAGCGCAGTCCACCTTCGGTTCTCTTTCGGGAACCGTCACGGACTCCTCGGGTTCGGCAATTCCCGATGCGCAGGTCGTATTGACCAGCCTCGCCACTGGCGCTAGCCAGACTTTGACGACCGGCGGCGACGGCTTGTACACCTTCGTGAACTTGAACCCCGGTGATTATCGCCTGGAAGTGCAAAAGGATGGTTTCAAGCACTACCGGCGCGAACCCGTGACCGTTCAGGTTCAGCAGTCGTTCCGCATCGACCCGGCCCTCGAGGTCGGCGCGGTCACCCAGACCGTTGAAGTGACCGGCGAAACACCGCTCCTCACTCCGACCACCTCGACTCTCGGTCAGGTTATTGAAGAGCGCGCCACCAATGAAATCCCGCTCAACGGCCGCAACGTATTCAACTTGATCACCCTGTCGCCCGGCGCAATTGCCCAGGGCGGTGCGGGCGGCACTCCCGTAGGCCAGAACCCCTTCAGCTGGGGCAACTATCAGGTAGCCGGTTCGTTCGGCAATCAGAGCGCTGAATACCTCGACGGTCAGCCGCTCAACATTGGCTACATCAACCTTCCGATCATCATTCCGACCCAGGACTCCATCGCCGAATTCAAAGTGCAGTACAACAACCTCGGCGCCGAATGGGGCAAGTTCTCCGGCGGTATCGTGAACTTCAGCACCAAGGGCGGTTCGAACGATTACCACGGGGAAGCATACGAATATCTTCGCAACAAGGTATTAAACGCTTCGCCGTACAACTTCGGCGCGCTCTCAGGCGGCACCCTGTCGCCCGATCCGACTCCCGGAACAAATCCGCCTTACGTACAGAACCAGTACGGCGCAAACTTTGGCGGTCACATCATCAAGGACAAAACCTTTTTCTTCGTGAGCTGGGAACAGTTCCGCCTTCGTCAGGGCGGCAACCCTCTGACTTCCAGCATTCCGACTCCTGCGGAACTGACCGGAGACTTCTCAGCGCTATGCCCGGGCATCACGCCCACCACCGTTTGCCCGGCGGCCGAAGTTGCTGCGGGAACTGGTATCCAGCTGTATGACCCGTTCTCGTCGAACCCGGCAACCGGTCTCCGAGCCACAGCGTACCTTGGTAACCAGATTCCCACCGCCGAACTCAGCCACGCCGCAAGCGTGCTTGCTGCCAAACTCTATCCGGCTCCGAATGCGGCCGGAACGAACAATGGCACCGAAAACAATTTCGTGGTTTCACCCTCGACCGGTGGAAATACGAATCAGTTCATCACCAGAATCGACCAGAACATTAACAGCACAACTCGTTTGTTCGGTCGCTACGGCTACTACGGACTGACGGATTTGCCGACCGATCCGTACGGCACCGGTTTTTGTTTGGATCGTTGCTCTGAGCTCTACCACAGCAAAGTTCTGGCGATCGATTTGAATCACCAGTTCTCGGCGACGACTATCTTCGACCTGAACGTAGCCGCCAGCCGCTTCGTGTACGCTCGCGCTCCAATCAATTCCGGCTACGACTTGACCCAGCTGGGCTGGCCGTCCAGCTACAACGACGTACCTGCTGCGCTCCGGACTCCTCCGACGCCGGCATTCACGTTCCCGGGTGACGTTGGTATTTCGCAAGGCGCCGGCAGCGCGATCGGCGACCACAATTCTCAGTACAACTTCTCGCCCTCGATGACTTTGATTCGGGGCAAGCACACCATTCAGTTTGGTGCTCAGGTGGAAGTCGGCTACGACAACTACTTCCAGACCAACATCGGAACCGGCGGCTTCGCATTCAATGGGACTTGGACCCAGTTGAATCCGACATCCACGGTGCCTGGCTTCAACAACGGCACTGGTTTTGCTTTTGCCGACTTCGTCCTCGGATTGGCTGACAACCAAGGCCATTTCGTTAACCAGACGGAAGGTGTTGCCCAGGTTCCGGCCCAAACCGCTGGAAAGCAGGATTACCGGGCCTTCTATGTTGCCGATACTTGGCGTATCACTCCCAAGTTGACTCTAAACTTGGGCCTCCGCTACGAACTGCAAGGCACTTGGTCTGAGCGCTTCAACGGTCTGAGCTACTGGGATCCGACGGCGACCAACGCTACCGTTTTTGGTTGCAGTGGCGTTTCTGGTTCCACTTGCCCTGGCGACGTATTTGCGGTCCTGACCGGTCGCAATCACACCCGCAACAATCTACCGTTGGATAAGAAGGAGTTTTCACCCCGCATCGGCGCCGCGTACAGCTTCGATCAGAAGACGGTCATTCGTGCCGGCTTCGGGATGTTCTATGTCCCCAATTTCGTCTCGTTCGGTCTGAACCCGGACAACGACGTGCTGTCGTTGGCCACCACCCCATTCACCGCCACCACCAACGCGTTTGCTAGCCCGGTAAGCACACTCGATCAGAGTGGCTGTACGCTTCCCGCCGGCGGCGGCTTCGCGGCATTTACCGCGTCCTGCGCTTTCTCTGGCCCATTTGGTGCCAATGGCATCGTTTTGGCCCCAGGACGTAATGCCCAACCGAGCGTCTCAGCTTTTGTGGCTGCCAATGGCAACCCGACGGTGGCACCGTATTTCGATCCCAAGTACGCCTACGTTGAACAGTACAACTTGGATGTTCAACGCCAGCTGCCTTGGGGCCTGTTCGCGGACGTCGCTTATGCCGGTTCCCACGGCGTGAATCTGGCTCAATACAGCACCAACATCGATCAGATTCCCGATTCGTTCGTGGCTCAGGCGGCCGCGCAGGTAGCAGCAAATCCTGGTTCGACGCCGAGCATCGCTGTACCGATTCTGAACCCACTGTCAGGCAGCACGAATGCTGGTATCAGCGCGCCGATGATCTTTGCCGGGCAGCTGGACCGCCCCTATCCGCAATATCAGGCCCTGAACCTCGCTGGTCAGGGTGGCTACGGCAGCAACTACAATTCGCTGCAGGCTACCGTTACCAAGCGCTTCCAGGGTGGCGGTACGCTTCTCGCCGCGTACACCAACGCTAAGCTGATCAGCAACACAGATACTCTGACCAGTTGGCTGGAAAGCTCCACCGGTGGCGTCGGTCAGGTTCAGGACTACAACAATCTGAAGGGCGAGCGGTCGCTCTCCTCTCAGGACGTTTCGCAGCGCTTGGTCATCAGCTACGTGTACGACTTGCCCTTCGGTCACGGGCAGAAGTACATGGGCGACGCGTCAGGCGTAGCCGATAAGCTGGTCTCTGGATGGGGCGTCGACGGTATTACGACCTTCCAGAAGGGCTTCCCACTGAAGTTCTCTTACGCCAACACCACCCCGCTGGAAGGACTCGGGTTGGGTATCTCCAACGTCCGACCCGATGTCATTGCCGGATGCAACAAGTCCACCCCTGCGTCGGGCACCATCGCGAAACTCGGCGAGGCGTTCAATACGGCTTGCTTTGCTCCTCCTCCGGACTACGGATATGGAACGGAAGCTCGTGTTGATCCCACGCTCCGTGCAGATGGTATCAATAACTGGGACCTGGCAATCTTCAAGCGGACCCAGTTCGGACCGGACAATAAACTCGGCTTGGAATTCCGGACCGAGTTCTTCAATACCTTCAACCGGACTCAGTTTGGGTTCCCCGGCACTTCTTACAACGGCACTCCGACTGGTAACTCGTTTGGCTTGATTACGAGCCAATTGAACAATCCGCGTTTGATTCAGTTTGGTTTGAAGTTCGCGTTCTAGTGCAACAGGGGAACGAAGGCGGATGCCGCCCCCCGGCATCCGCCTTCACTTCCTTAAAACGATTGTCCGGCCTTCTCGCCCGTTCGCCTTTACCCGCTGAGCTTCCGTTACCTTTTCTTAATATTGCGATCTAAACTTCAGAATCGGATGAATCGCAACGTCACACGCCGCGACTTTCTTGAATCTCTAGCCGCGATGGGCCTGGTCTTGCCCATGCCACTATTCCAGGCCGCCACCTCGCCAGCACCGTCGTCCGCGCCGGTCTTTGACGTCAAGCACCCACGCGGCCTGGATTTCAAACATGTCAATTCGCCAACGCCCCAGAAGTACCTGATCGAAACCATGGGCGGCGGGGTGGCGCTGCTCGATTACAACAACGACGGGCTGCTGGACATATTCCTGGTGAATAGCGGCGACCTGACCAACCCGATGCATCCGCCCGAAAAATTCAATCGCCACGACCCTAAAAACTGGAATCGTCTATACCGCCAGAACGCGGACGGCAGCTTCACCGACGTCACCAAGGAAGCGGGCCTGGCCGACGCTGGCGATGGCAATTACGGCATCGGCGTCGCGGTCGGCGACTACGATAACGACGGCTTTCCCGATCTCTACGTCACCAGCTACGGAAAAAACGTCCTGTATCACAACAACGGCGATGGCACCTTTACCGACGTCACTGCCAAAGCCAGCGTAGCGGCCGGTGGCTGGTCCAGTTCAGCGGGGTTCTTCGACTACGACAACGATGGCCACCTGGATCTGTTCGTTACCCGCTACATGCTGTGGGACACCCAAACCAGCAAGATCTGCGGCCAGGAATGGCAGACCTACTGCCCTCCCGGCGAATTCCCGCCGACCACCAATATTCTTTACCGTAACCGCGGCGACGGCACCTTTGAGGACGTCAGCCAACACTCCGGCATCAGCGCGCTAAAAGGCCGCTCTCTCGGCGTCTCCTTTGCCGATTACGACGGCGACGGCTTCACCGACATCTTTGTCGCCAACGATGGCATGCGCCAGTTTCTCTTCCACAACAATGGCAACGGCACCTTTACCGAACTCGCGTTGGAAGCTGGTGCTGGGCTCACCGACGCCGGCAAGCCCATCTCCGGCATGGGCACGGTTTTCCAGGACTACGATAACGACGGTCGTCCGGATATCCTGGTGACCGTGCTGCCCCGCGAGGTCTACGCGCTCTTCCACAACGACGGCAACGGCCTGTTCAGCTATCGCAGCTTGCAGGTTGGCCTGGGGCTGCTTACGGCAGCCAGCTCCGGCTGGGGTGTGGGTCTGGAGGACTTCGACAACGATGGCTGGAAAGACATCTTCGTCGCCCAGAGCCACGTCCTCGATAACGTCGAAACCATCGACCACATGCTGCACTACAAAGAGACGCCGCTCCTCGCGCTCAATCACAACGGCCGCTTCGAGCGGGCCGATTCCGGCGTCACCACTCCCATCGCCGGGCGCGGAGTCGCTTTCGGCGATCTGAACAACGATGGCTGGCAGGATGTCGTGGTCAGCACGCTGGGCGGCGAGCCGATGGTTCTAATGAACCGTGGCGGCGCGGGGCACTGGCTGAACATCACCTTGCGTGGCACGCGCAGCAACCGAGACGGCCTCGGATCCCGCGTCGTGGTCAACGGTCAAACCCGCATCGCGACCACCTCCGGCAGCTACGTTTCGGCCAGCGACAAGCGCCTGCACTTCGGCCTCGGCCCGGCGGAAACCGCGAAAGTGGAAGTCTATTGGCCCTCGGGCGCGCATCAAACTTTGGAAGGCGTCAAAGCCAATCAGTTTCTCGAAGTCAAAGAGCCGGCGAAATAAATAATGGCCGCCACCTTTCTATCCTTCGCGCTCTTGTTTCAGGCCGCTGCCTCGTCTGCCGCGGACCACCTCCACGCCGGCGTCGAGGCGGACAAAAATGGACAATTCGATTCAGCACTCGCCGAATTCCAGAAAGCCATCGATCTGGATCCAAAGCTAGCTTTGGCGTTTGTCGATCTCGGCGGAGTCTACATTCAGAAGCGCGAGTACGCCTCCGCCGTTCCGCCGCTCAAACACGCCCTTGAACTAGACCCCAATGTCGAAGGCGCCGACCGGCTCCTCGGCTACGCGCTGCTCGCCCAGGGATACTCCGTCGAAGCCATTCCCCACCTGGAAAAGGCGCACGACGACGACGGGCTCGGCATCGCGCTGCTCGATGCTGGCAGATTGTCAGAAGCGGTGATCCTGCTGCAGAAAGCCGTGGCGAGTCATCCCGATGATCCCGATCTGCTCTATTACTACGGCCGTGCTTCCGGCCTCCTTTCCAAGCAGATGTTCGATACCCTCGAAGCTCGTTTTCCGGACTCCGCACGCGCCCACCAAATGATGGCGCAGGATTACGCCGCCCTGCGCGAAGTTCCCAGCGCCGAGCGCGAATTCAACGAAGCGATTCGCTTGCGGCCACAGACCCCTGGCCTCCATCTCGACTTTGGATATCTGTACGCCCGCGCGCAACAATGGGACAAGGCGGAGGAGCAGTTTCGGCTCGAAACTGAAATGCAGCCCGGCAATGCCGAGGCCGCCTATCGCCTGGGCGAAGCCCAGATGCAGCTCGGGAAATTCCATGAGGCACGTCTTTCGTTCGCCCACTCCGACAAGCTGCGCCAGGACATGCCCGAAACTCTCTACATGCTCGGCAAGGCCGCGAGCCAGGATGGCGACGATGCCCTCGCGCAGAAAGCATGGTTACATCTTTTGACCATTGAAAAAGACACGCCGCTCGTGGCCCAAACCCATTTCGGCTTGGCGGGAATCTATCGTAAGCAAGGTAAAACCGCCGACGCGGTTCGGGAGATGGAATTGTTCCGTCAGCTGCAGGCCAACGCCAACCCCGCGGCGGAGCCGTCGAAATAATCTCGAAATTCAGAACTCCGGTTCGGATTCGCCACGCCACGAGGGAGAGCTTAATGACCACAGTGCGGCTGAAGAACGCGAAATGGATGCGCAATTCCGTAATCGTATTGGCTTTCGCTTTCGTCGCGCTGACCTTGGCGATCGTTCCCTCGGCCATCTCCGCGCCCGATGGCGTCGACCAGCGCGTCGAAGCCATTCTCAGCAAGATGACCCTCGATCAAAAGATCGATCTCATCGGCGGCCAGGATGATTTCTACATCCGAGCTTATCCGGAACTCGGCTGGCCGCGCTTGCGCATGGCCGATGGGCCGATTGGCGTCCGCCACGGTGGACCGGCCACCACCATGGCCGGAGGGATCGCGCTGGCGGCGACCTGGGATCCGGCGCTCGCGGCTCGCGAAGGAGTAGAAATCGGCAGAGACGCGCGCGCCAAGGGCGTTCATTTCATGCTCGGTCCCGCCGTGAACATTTACCGCGCGCCGATGAATGGACGCAACTTCGAATACCTGGGCGAAGATCCGTACCTCGCCGGGAAAATTGCCGTGGGTTACATCCAGGGCATGCAAAGCCAGGGTGTCAGCGCCACGGTCAAGCATTTCGCCGCGAACAATTCCGAATTCGATCGCCACAACACCGATGCCATCGTTGACGAACGCACCCTGCGCGAAATCTATCTCCCCGCCTTTGAAGCGGCGGTGAAAGAAGGCCACGTCGGCTCGGTTATGGATTCCTACAACGTGATCAACGGCAGTCACGCCACGCAAAACGCGCATCTGAACATCGACATCCTGAAAAAAGAGTGGGGTTTTCCCGGACTGCTCATGTCCGATTGGACCTCGACCTACGACACGCTCGGCGTGGCGAATGGCGGCATGGATCTAGAGATGCCCGAGGGCGTCCATCTGAACCGCGCGAAACTTTTGCCGCTGATTAAAGAAGGAAAAGTTTCGGTGGCCACCATCGACGACAAAGTTCGCCGCATCATTCGCACTGCGATCGTGCTGGGCTGGCTGGATCGCGAACAAAAAGATCTGGCCATTTCACGCTACAACCGCGAGGGCGATGCCGTGGCCCTCCAGGCCGCGCGCGAAAGCGCGGTCCTGCTGAAGAACGAAAACAACATGTTGCCGCTGAAGAAAGAATCGGCAATGTCCGTCCTCGTCGTCGGGCCTAACGCCTATCCCGCGGTTTCGGTCGGCGGAGGCAGCGCCCGATCGGTTCCGTTCGAAGCCGTTAGCTTGATTCAGGGCATAAGCGACTATTTGGCCGATAGCGGCAAAGTTTTTTATAGCCCCGGCCTGCCCACGATCGAGGAAATGTCGGAGGCCACTCCGTTTTTCACCACTGCGCACGGTGACGCCAAAGGACTAAAGGCTGAACATTTCGAGAACGAAGAGCTGCGTGGCAAAGCGTATCTGACCCGCACCGAAGCTCACGTGAACCTGGGTCCGCACGCTGAAGAAAATTTGCCGGCTCTCGCTCTTTCCTCCCGATGGTCGGCCTACTACACGCCGGCTTCTGCCGGGAAGCACGATCTTTTCGTTTCCTCCACCGGGGAAGACGGTGGCTACTACCGCCTGTACGTTGACGACAAAATCGTCCTCGACGATTGGACCACGGCCAAGGAACTACTCGGTATTGCGACGCTGGAACTCGACGCCACGCCTCACAAAATCGTGCTCGAGCATCACGGCCATTCCATATGGCTTGGCGCCCATTTCCATCTCGGCATCAACCGCCAGGGCAATTATGTTTTGGCCGACGCCAAGACCATGGCGGCAAAGGCCAACGTCGTCATCGTTGCGGCGGGATTCGATCCCGAATCGGAGAGCGAAGGCGCGGATCGCACTTTCCGCTTGCCGCCGGGCCAGGACGAATTGATTCGAGACATGGTCGCCGCCAACAAAAATACCGTCGTCGTGTTGAATGCCGGCGGCAACGTCGACATGAACCCCTGGATCGACAGCGTTTCTGCGCTGCTCCACAGCTGGTATCCGGGTCAGCAAGGCGGCAAAGCTACCGCGGAAATTCTCTTTGGCGACGTGAATCCATCGGGACGCCTGCCAGTAACTTTCGAACGGCGCTGGGAAGACAATCCAGTTCACGATACTTATTACCCGCCAGCCGGAACGACCAAGGTCATCTACAAAGAAGGTCTATTTGTCGGCTACCGTGGCTACGAGAAAAACAGCACCAAGCCTCTCTTCCCCTTCGGTTATGGGCTTTCTTACACTACGTTCAAGTACGCCAATTTGGCCATCAAGCCCGCAGACAGCAGCACCAAGAGTGAGGAACTTTCTGCGCCGCTCTACCAGGTCACTTTCGATGTAACGAACACTGGAAGCCGGGAAGGCGCGGACGTTGCTCAAGTCTACGTGGGCGATCCGCACTCACAAGTTGCCCGACCCGCAAAAGAGCTGAAGGGTTTTTCTCGGGTCAACCTGAAACCAGGCGAAACGAAGACCGTGATGGTCGTGCTCGATGACCGCGCGTTCTCCTACTACGACGTTGACGGCAAGCAGTGGCGCGCGGATCCGGACGAATACCAAATCCTGGTGGGTCGTTCGAGCCAGGACATCCAACTGCGCGGCACCGTGAATCTGCCGGCTGGTGCAGCGACGTCGGCTTCCAATAAATAATTCGCAGCAAGTCGAAGCGGAATTTCTAGTGCATCGTTTCTGACGCCGGAAAAGCGTCGGTCAGCGATATCACCTGGATTCCGCTCTTCAGTTGATCCAGGGTCACGGCCGCCGGCGTCTTTAGTTTTACGGTCACCGCTTCTCCCGGCAGCAGATCGAAATAGTTGTCCTCCGTCTTGACGTCCAGATCGCCGAAAGAAACGAAGACGCTGCGGGCCAGCGCGGGCGATCGCAATGTTACCGCGTAGCCTCCGTTAGATTTGTCCAGCGACGTTTCGATCTTCACCGGTTTCGGCAGATCGAGATTGTGCATGGTATCGAAAAAGATCAGGTTTCGAGACACTTGCTGCCCCCCGACTGTTAAATCAAATACCAGAAAACTCTTCGTCGGATCGGCGTTGGCCAGCAGCTCCTTCTGATCCGCCGTGAAATAAATGGCGCTCGATTGCGCCGGAATCTGCACGTCCTGCGTCTTCTCACTCAATACTTTTCCGGAAAAATCGAGCAGCCGGGTGTGAATCGTTCCGTTCAGCGGCTGCAGCTTGTCCGAAACCACGTAAACATCTACTTTCCCGTCATGCCGGAACGGCGAAACGATTACATCGTCGTAGAAGCGCTTGCTGTAGTACTGCAGCGCCTTCCAGCGGCCGTAATAGTCGATGCTGGCCCACGACGCTACCGGCCAGCAATCGTTGAGCTGCCAGTACAGCGAGCCCATCGTGTTTGGCATTTGCCGCCGCAGATGTTCCGCGCCTACCTTGATCGCCTCGGCCTGCAGCACCTGGCTTAGATAAACGAATGATTCGAAATCCTTCGGCTCCGGATACCAGCGCAGCATGTAACTCAAAATCCGTTCGTTCCCGCCGTGATTTTTCTGGTGATCCTGCATCGTCGCTGAGCGGATATCCATGTCTTCCGGTTTCGCAAAAGTTCGAATCGTGCGCATCTCCGGGAAAGACTGGAATCCGTATTCGGACATGAATCGTGGGAATTGCTGCGTATACATTTCGATCGGCGCCAGCGCGTGCCAGACTTGCCAGTAGTGCATATCCCCATCGGTTTGGCTGTCTGGCGGGTTTTCGAAATTCGCGCTGGGCGAACTTCCCCAGTACGGCACCGGAGCCGCGTACTGCGCCACCACTCCCGAAAGAATTCCGTGGAACAGCACCACATAATCCGTCCAGACTTTTTCGCGATCCGTGGCTGAAACCGATTCCTTAAAAATCTGGCGGTCGCCCCAGTGTACCCAGCCGGTCTCGATTTCATTGTTGCCGCACCACAGCACAATGCTCGGATGATCCCGCAGGCGCGTCACTTGCTCGATCGCTTCCTGCTTCACGCTGTTCTGAAAATCTGCGCCGCCCGGCACCATGTCGCCGCCGAACATGAATTCCTGCCACACCAGAATCCCCAGCTCGTCGCAAATATCGTAGAAATCGTCGGACTCGTAATATCCGCCGCCCCACTCGCGCACCATGTTCATATGCGCGTCTCGTGCCGACTCCAGAATCTGCCGGTGAATCTCCGGAGTCACCCGGTTCGGAAAACTGTCGAACGGAATCACGTCGGCGCCCTTGGCGAACACCGGTATTCCATTCACGATAAACGCAAAGCTTTTCCCCGTCTTCGTCACTTCCCGCCGCAATTCGATCGAGCGCAGCCCGGTTTTCAGCGCCGCATTCGCCGCAATGTCTTTTCCCGTCCGCACCACCGCTGAAAATTGATAGCGGTCCTGCGTCCCATAGCCGTTGGGATACCACAGCTTGGGATTGGCAATATGGATCGGAACGCTGATTCGGTTTAGGCCTGGAACCAGCTGCACGCTCTGCCGCACCGCCGGAAATGCGGTGCCGGCCAGCGGCCCATACGTAACCTCAAGTGACGCTGGTGTACTGCGGCCCGCTTCGATATTGAATTCGGCGTTGACTGCGGCATCCGTCTTGGTGATTGTCTCTTGCTGCACGTGAAAATTCTCGATGCGCAGCGCGTCCCAGGTCTCCACCCGGATCGGTTGCCAGATGCCTTCGGTGACGTACCGTGGGCCCCAGTCCCAACCATATTGATATCCCGCTTTCCTGGTGTAGGGCGCCGTCGCCACGTTTTCTTCGTTCCCGGTATTGTTCGTCGTTACCGAAGGCAGGATGTACGGCAGCGCCTTCACCTTCGGAATCATCGACTCAATCGGCGAATGAAAAACAATTCGCAACGTATTCGGCCCAGTCTTCAACAGCGATTTCACCGACACCCGCCAGCGCCGGAACATGTTGTCGCCGTGCAGCGCCACTTGGTCGTTTACGTAAACATCCGCGTAGGTGTCCAACCCTTCAAAAACCAAATCCACATGGTCGTGCGCCAAAGTTGCCGCGTCCGCCTGAAAAGTCGTTCGATATTCCCAGTCGGTCAGCCCGATCCACTGCAGCCGCGTATCATTGTCTTGATAGAACGGATCTGGTATCAGCCCATCTTTGAACAAATCCGTCTGCACCACTCCCGGCACGTGTGCCGGATGCCAATCCTGCAATTCCGCGCGGTCGGTTTTACTGATGGCCCGGAATTCCCATTTAGCCTCGAGCGCACGCGAAGTCGCCTGCGCCGCAACTCCTGACACAGTTGACCCGAGCGCCAGCGCCACCAATCCGAACGAGCGAACAAATCGTGCAAAAGACTTCGTGGACGCGCAGGGCAGGATTCGCAATTTAGGGCACCTCAAGTAGAATGTTCGGCTGGGCCCTCGGTTCGAGAGCGCATGCAGAATAGTGAATGAATTTTCGGGATGCAAGTGATTCGTTTTGGACACCAGGAATCCGCTGAGGAGCTTCGACTTTGCCAGAATCGTCGTCTACGCGTACCCCACTAAATGTTGCATTGATCGGCTACGGATTCGCCAGCAAGACTTTTCACGCCCCGCTATTGACTAACGTACCCGGCCTGCGGCTGGCGCAAATCGTTTCCAGCGACCGCGCCAAAGTCCATAGAGACTATCCCGACATCCCGGTTCTCGCCCGCGCCGACGAAGCCTTCGCGCGCCCCGAAATTGACATCATCGTGATCGCCACGCCCAACGACACGCATTTCGACCTCGCGCAGAAGGCGCTTCGCGCCAACAAACACGTGGTGATCGACAAGCCTTTCACCAACACGGCCGCGGAAGCGGCCGAGCTGATTAAACTGGCCCGCGAACGCGGAAAGCTGCTCTCCGCTTTTCAAAGCCGTCGCTGGGACGGCGATTACCTCACTCTGCGAAAACTCGTTGCCGAACGCACCCTGGGCGACATCGCTCTTTTCGAATCGCACTATGACCGTTATCGCCCGGAGCCGCGCCAGCGTTGGCGCGAACAGCCCGGTCCCGGCGGCGGTATCTGGTACGACCTCGGCGCGCATCTCGTCGATCAGGTTTTGCAATTGTTCGGCGCGCCGGAAGCAATCTACGCCGATCTCGAAATTCAGCGGCACCTCGGCCAGGCCAACGACTACTTTCACGTCATCCTGCGCTATGGCAAGCGGCGTGTCATTCTGCACGGCGGGTTGCTGGTCGCGGCCGGCACCCCACGCTTCACGGTCCACGGAACGCTTGGCAGCTTTACGAAATTCGGCATGGACACCCAGGAAGACTCATTCAAACGCGGGGATACGCCCGGCGGCCCCGGCTGGGGCTACGATCCGAATATGGGCACACTCATCACCAAAGCAGGCGATGGTTTCCAAACCCGCCCGCTGGCCAATTTTGAAGGGAATTATCTACGCTACTACGAAGGTTTCCGCGACGCCGTGACGAACGGCGCGTTGAATCCGGTCCCAGCCGACGACGCGCTGGAAGTCATCAACGTCATCGAAATCGCCATGAAAAGCTCGGCCGCTCGCGCGGAAATGCCGTATCACCCGGTCAAATTGTGAGACGCCCGAATCTGTTATCATTCGACCGGAACAAATTCTTAGCTTCGAAAACAAGCACCCTATGAGCCTCGATCAAGATATCGAAAAAATTGCACTGCAGGAAAAGCGGTTGCAATTTAGGGCTTTCGATTCGGACGTAGCCTGGGCGATCGGAACGGCGCTCAAATCTGCCGCCGAAAAACGCGGGGTCGCCATCGCCATTGATATTCAGTTAGCCAGTCATCCGTTATTTTCTTACGCCATGCCCGGAACTACACCCGACAATCTCGACTGGATTCGCCGCAAAAAGAATGTAGTCATGCGTTATCACCGCAGCTCTTACGCAATTGGGCTTAAGCACGAGAAAGCTCAAACCTCCTTGCAAGGTCGAGTCGGACTCGAATTGAAGGACTACGCTCCGCACGGCGGCTGTTTCCCGATTCATCTTGCCGGCACCGGATGCGTGGGCACCATCACTGTTTCCGGCTTGCCGCAGCGCGACGACCATATGCTCGTGGTCTCCGTGCTTCAGGACTACCTTCAGGTAAAGGACGAGAATTTGGCCCTCGATCCCGCCGATTAGGGAGAAATCGAGTAGTGACCCGCGCGAGTGACGCAGTATTCCACAGCGAATCCGGAATCGAAGCTGTAATCCTCGATTACGGAGAGGTCCTGTGCCACCTCCCCACCGCCGAAAATATCGATTTTCTCTCGCGCACCTTCCAAATGGATCCTCAATCCTTTCTTCCGATTTATCTTAAGACTCGCGGACCTTACGATCGCGGAGACGTGCATCCCGCCGAGTACTGGCAAAATTTTGCGGTGCAGGCTGGCGTAGCGGTCGACGTACCGACCATCGAACGTCTGCGCCAGGTCGATAACGAAATGTGGAGCCGCCCGAACGAACCGATGGTTCGTTGGCTTCAAAAAATTCACGACGCGGGATTCAAGACCGCGATCCTATCGAATATGCCCACCGACATGGCCGACCACGTCCGCAAAACGTTCGACTGGCTGGCTCATTTCGATCACCACATTTTTTCTGCCGAGGTCCGCAGCGCCAAACCGGAACCCGCCATCTATCAACATACGATTCAAGCGCTGGGCGTGCCCCCATCCGCCGCGCTCTTCATCGACGACCGGGAAGAAAATCTGGTGCAGGCTCGCGCCATTAGCATCCGCACCATTCGTTATCATTCTGTGGAACAGCTGCGCGCAGATCTGCGGGCCCTGAATTTTCCGATCTTGCCCTGACCCGCACTTCACGGGCTTCCAATTATCACTTGCTAATAACAAGTAAATTGGAGATACTGCGTTCCCGGTCCCAGCGGTTTCGCGATTTTGAATTTAGCCTCAATTAAAGGCCTGCAGGGGAGAACGAGATGAGCCAAGTTCGAGTTTTGGTCGGAACGCGAAAAGGCGCGTTCATTTTAAATTCTGATGGCAAGCGCGAACACTGGAACGTCAGTGGCCCGCACTTTGCCGGCTGGGAAATGTATCACCTCAAAGGTTCTCCCGCGGATCCCAACCGCCTTTACGCTTCCCCATCCAACGGCTGGTTTGGCCAATTGATTCAACGCTCGAACGACGGCGGGAAAACCTGGGAGCCGATGGGCAATAAATTCGAATATGACGGCATCCCCGGAACTCATCAGTGGTACGACGGAACTCCGCATCCCTGGAAATTCGCGCGAGTCTGGCATCTCGAGCCCTCCCTCACCGATCCCGACACAGTTTATGCGGGCGTCGAAGACGCGGCTTTATTTCGCTCGACCGACGGTGCCAAGACTTGGGAGGAGCTCTCCGGACTTCGTAAACACGGCTCAGGCCCATCCTGGCAGCCCGGTGCTGGTGGCATGTGCCTGCACACCATCATTCTTGATCCGCGTGACGAGAAACGGATATCGATTGCGATTTCGGCTGCTGGCGCCTTCCGCACGGACGACGCCGGAAAAACCTGGCGCCCGATTAACCGGGGCCTTACGTCCGAAGGTCTTCCGAATCCCAACGCCGAAGTCGGCCATTGCGTGCACCACATCGCCGCTCACCCTTCGCGCCCCGACGTGCTCTTCATGCAAAAACATTGGGACGTTATGCGCAGCAACAACGCCGGCGATTCCTGGCAGGAAGTCAGCGGAAACCTGCCCACTGATTTCGGATTCGCGATCGATGTTCATGCCCACGAACCCGAAACGATCTACGTCGTGCCGATTAAGAGCGACTCCGAACATTATCCGCTCGATGGACAGTTGCGCGTATTCCGCAGCAAATCGGGCGGCACCGAATGGGAGCCGCTGACCCAAGGCCTTCCGCAAAAAGATTGTTACGTGAATGTGCTGCGCGACGCGATGGCCGTGGACTCGCTCGATTCCTGCGGCATATATTTCGGGACCACCGGCGGCCAAGTCTACGCATCCGCTGACGCCGGAAATAATTGGGCTCCCGTCGTCCGCGATCTGCCCGCCGTGCTTTCCGTCGAGGTTCAGACCCTGCAATGATCCGAGTTCTAATACCGGCGCACTTGCGCACGCTCGCGCACCTGAACGGCGAGGTGCAACTTGAAATCGCGGGCGAAGCCACGATGCAGTCTCTGTTGAATGCGCTGGAAGCGAAGTATCCCATGCTCCTCGGTACCATTCGCGATCAGGTCACGCACGAGCGTCGTCCATTTGTTAGATTCTTCGCTTGCGAGGAAGACTATTCGCACCAGCCCCCGGAAACCCCGCTGCCGGCATCGGTCGTGAACGGCGCGGAGCCTTTCTTGATCGTCGGCGCCATGGCCGGCGGCTAACTACAAAGAATGAGACGAATTCATCCAAGGAACGTCAGTACGATTCAGCGGCGTTCTTAAATTTTAATCGCCAGGAGCGTGTCATGGAAATTAGTCCTTATCTTGGTTTCAACGGTCAATGCGAAGAGGCCTTCAAATTTTACGAAAAAGTTCTCGGTGGCAAGATCGAGGGCATCATGACCTATGGCTCCTCTCCCATCGCCGCCCAGATGCCCCCGGAAATGCGCGACAAAATCATCCATGTCCGGATGCTCGTCGGCAATCAGGTGCTGATGGGCGGAGACGCGCCTCCCCAGAACTTCAAGCCAGCGGAAGGTTTCAACGTTTCCATCACGGTCAAGGATGCGGCGGAGGCTGAACGCATCTTCACCGAACTTTCCAAAGGCGGCAAGATCACCATGCCGCTGCAGGGGACCTTCTGGTCGGTTCGCTTCGGCATGGCGGTCGATCGTTTTGGCACGCCCTGGATTATCAACTGCGCTCAAGCGGCCTGACGCTCGTTACTTGCTGGATAAAACGAACTTGTTTCCGTCGACGTCTTTGAAAATAGCTGAGGTTCCCCAGCTCTCTTTCTTCGGCTCTTTTTCAAACTCCACGCCCTTAGACTTCATCGTCTTGGCCGTGGCGAAAACGTCGTCGCACCAGAACGACAGTGGCTGAAAATCGCCGACGCGATTTTCATGGCCCTCCGGCGTAAAAAGCACCAATCCAGTTTCGGCTCCGGGGATCAGCAGCTCAATCCATCGCTGCTTCTCGTTGAAAAACTGATCGGTAGCCACCTTGAACCCAAGCTTTTCGGTAAAGAATTTCAGCGAAGCGTCCTGATCGCGCACGGGAATGCTCACGAATTTGAGTCCACGAATCATTTTTTCGGCCCTCCATTTGCCGCGGACCGCAGGATAGCGCGCCGCATTTCGCAGTTGCAATCAGCTAAGGGTTCCTATATTAACCACCGGTATAGTCATGCCGACTCTGGATTCTTATCTCACTGATACCCTCATGCGCGACTTGGTCGGCCACGATCGCCGGCCGGTCAGTTTCTTGGTCTATTTGTGGCTTTCTGCCGAGCAGCAGCGCAGGGAAGAGGCAGTTCAAATCAGTTATCAGGAACTCGCGGAGTGCATCGGAGTCTCCAAGAGTTCGGCGCAATCTGCAGTTGGCTGGTTGGTTCGCCGCCGCTTGCTTGCAGCGACCAAACAAAACGCCACCGCGACGCCCCGTTACGAAGTCCTCCGCCCCTGGACAGACCGCTCTCGTCGTCGCGCCAAGCCCTAACGTAATGCACGCAGAACTTCGACAGACGCTGATTCACGAAGCAAAAAATTTCGCGAACGGATTCCAATACCTCGTCTTCCATCCTTCGTTGAGGCTAGCGCAGTCGCCCTCCGGAAAACCGGTGTGATCCAGAATCACCACCGATCCACTGTCCTTTGATTTCAGTTCAAACCTGACGATCGAATAAACACCCGGATCCCAGTGACCGGGCCGCCAGGCTTGAACAATTCTCACGTTGGAAACCAGTTCCACATTTCGGCCTTCGATCAATCCCCCGAAGGTCTTGAATGCTCCCCCTGCTTTCGGATCAATTTCGGCCGGCAAGCCCGTGGCCATGCCAAATTGTTTCGAATCCAAAAGCGCTTCATAGACTTTCGCCGGACTAACATTGAAGTCAATTTCTTGATGCAGTGAAGTCCGCGCCTTGTCTGCGGCGCTCGTTTGAACCTCTTTCATATTCCGCCGTGGCGAAACCGCTCCCAGCGCAGCGCCTGCCATCATGCGACCGACCGCGATCCCTGCCGCCGCAACTACCCACCGCCGCGTCGGCCCGTTGCGCACCGCTTCCGCATTCCTCGTATTGATCATTTTTGTTCTCCCGAAGTTTCCCGTTGAACCTCGGGGCATAACATCACGCGACCAGGATATGTTCAAGGCAATTGTGGGTAAAAGCGGTATGTCCTAGACGAGTCGAATCGGTGCAAGGCGAGGCTTGGACGCGGTCGTCGCGAAACCCAGCTTCGCGACGCGAAAAACACTACAAAGTGGAAGTCTACATCGACCGAATCTTCATATAGCGAATGAAATCCGGAAGCATAGTTACGCCCGCGGCGACCACAATCAGCGCCACGGCACCCAATACGTAATATTCGAAACGCATGTTTTCTCCTCGAACCCTCTTCATCGCAATTCCCCTTATCGTTTCGCAGCTTACCGTAGCAGGGATCCGAGAAGTGATCACATACCGGAACCCATGTATTTTGCATGCGCACTCGCGGCATGTCAGTTGAATAAAGCGCGACAGCCGGTTACCCATTTCGGTACAATCCCGCGAAGTGGCAAGCATCGCCGCCCGATGCTCCGCTTCACCGCCGAGGTGCCCGCCGCCGCATGAGCGCCATCACCGAAATTGACGTGCTGTGGATCACTGCCGGACTCGGCTGTGACGGCGACACCATCGCCATGACTGCGGCGACTCAACCAAGCATCGAAGAACTAATCCTTGGCGCGCTGCCATTCGTTCCCAAAATCAAACTCCACAATCCGTTCCTCTCCATGGAAAACGGCGAAGAATTCATGGCGATTTTTCATCAAGCCGCCGAAGGAAGGCTTACACCTTTCATCCTGGTGATCGAGGGTTCAATCCCGGACGAAACCAATAAAAAAGAAGGGTACTGGGCTTCGTTCGGGACCGACCAGCTTACGGGACAACCTATTCTCACCTGCGATTGGATCGATCGTCTCGCGCCCAAAGCCTGGGCGGTGATCGCCGCCGGCACCTGCGCGACCTACGGCGGCCTGCATGCCATGGAGGGCAATCCCACCGGCGCGATGGGGTTGCCGGATTATCTCGGATGGAAATGGAGATCGAAAGCGGATGTTCCGATTGTTTGTGTGCCGGGATGTCCGGTGCAGCCAGACAACATGACCGAAACTATTCTGTATCTATTAAATATGGTGGCGGGCCGGGCGCCGATGATTCCGCTCGACGATGCCCTGCGGCCCACTTGGCTGTTCGGCCAAACGGTTCACGAGGGATGCGATCGCGGCGGCTACTACGAACAGGCGGAATTTGCTTCCGAGTACGGCTCCATTCAGTGCATCGTGAAACTCGGGTGCTGGGGACCGGTGGTGCAGTGCAACGTGGGGAAACGCGGGTGGATGGCCGGGATCGGTGGTTGTCCCAACGTCGGCGGAATCTGCATCGGCTGCACCATGCCGGGTTTCCCGGACAAATTCATGCCGTTCATGAACCAGCCGCCCGGCTCGCTGCTTTCGTCCAATGCCGTGGCCACCTATGGGCGCGCGATTCACGCCCTTCGGCGTTTCACGCAAGCGTCGCTGAACAAAGAGCCCAGCTGGCGCGGGCCGGACCGAGAGCGAAAGTAGCGGCGATGAGAATTTTACGATGAGCAGAAATCGCATAACCGAAAACAATTGGACCCGTGAGCTCCAGGCGTCATTGCCGACCCGCGAGCCCAATGCCCAGGAGATCGATGCGGAGGCGACCCTCCAGGAATTGGCCGCAGTGTTTTTCGAAAGCAAGTTTCTAGCCAAGCAATCCGCGCAGAATTACGACCACGAAGAACCAGCGGGCGACGATTCCGGTTATCAGCCGCGCAGTGTCGAAGCCAGATATCGCGCGCTGGTAGAACAAATTCCCGCCGTGGTTTTCATGGCCTACCTGGATAAAGGCATTGGCGAAGCCTACGTGAGCCCGCAGATTGAAGCCGCACTGGGTTTTTCGCAACACGAATGGCTCGAAGATCCGGTGCGCTGGTACGAACAGATTTATCCCGATGACAAACAGCGCTGGAGCACCGAAGCCGCGGAGATGTTCCTTTCCGGCAAGCCGCTGAAATCGGCCTATCGCGTGCTGGCCCGCGACGGACGCGTCCTGTGGTTCCACTGCGAAGCGGAAATGATTCGCAAAGCCGATGGCCGCCCTTGGTTCATCCACGGAGTCGGCGTCAATATCACTGAGTTGAAACAGGCCGAAGAAGCGCTGCAGGAAGAACGAAATGTTCTGTCTGCGATCCTCGACATCGTTGGCGCCTTGATCGTCGTTCTTGATCCCTGTGGCCGGATTGTCCGCTTCAACCGCACCTGCGAGCAAACCACGGGCTACTCGTTCGCGGAAGTCAGCGGAAAATGCGTCTGGGATTTATTTCTGGCCTCCGAAGAAGTCGATAGCTTCAAAGCCATACTGGCGGAACCGAATTCCGAGCAACTTTCCCAGGACTATCAATCCAATTGGCTGACGCGCGACGGCAGCTCACGGTTGATTAACTGGTCGAGCACCATCCTCGCCGGAAAGAACGGCGCAACCTCACACGTCATCGTCACCGGAATCGACGTGACTGAGCGCCAGCGCCTCGAAAAAGCAATTCTGGAAGTCAGCGCGCGCGAGCAGCGCCGCATCGGTGAAGACTTGCACGACGGACTGGGCCAGCACCTCACCGGCATTGCTTTCATGAGCAAAGTCCTGGAAAGCAAGCTGCACGAAAAATCGCTTCCCGAATCGTGCGACGCCGAGAAAATCGTAAAGCTAGTGAATGAAGCGATAAACAAAACGCGCGAACTCTCCCGCGGTCTGCTGCCCGTCGTTTCGGATGCGCACGGCCTCATGTCCGCCCTGACGCGTTACGCCGAAGAAATGCAGGATCTGTTCCAGATCACCTGCCGTTTCGAATGTGGCGAACCGGTGCTGCTTTACGACGTAAACGCCGCCACGCACCTTTACCACATCGCGCGCGAGGCCGTGAACAACGCCATCAAGCACGGAAATCCCAGCCACGTCGTGATCGGTTTGTTTGCCAAGAACGGCGAAGGCACGCTCTCGGTTCAGGACGACGGTGAAGGTATTTCCGAAACTTCTTCGAACCACGCCGGCATGGGCTTGAACATTATGAACTACCGCGCCAACATGGTCGGAGGTTCGCTCGATATTCGCCGGAACTTCACGGGTGGAACCTCCGTAGTCTGTCTTTTTCCGCTGCGGAGCGTCGCGCAAGGAAGGAGGGCCGACAATGAATAAAACTCGAGCAAACTCACCGGGATCGAAGTGCCGGGTCTTTCTGATCGACGATCATCCGATCGTTCGACAGGGCCTCGCGCTCTTTATCGACCGCGAACCGGATTTGATGGTCTGCGGGGAAGCGGAAGGAGCGGCCTCCGCGCCGCAAGCGATTCGCGATTCAAATCCGGACTTTATCGTGCTAGACATTTCGCTCGACGGTCCAGATGGTCTCGAGCTTTTGAAAACACTTCGCACCATGTATCCGAATTTGCCCGTGCTGGTGCTTTCGATGCACGACGAATCTACCTACGCGGAGCGCGCGTTGCGCGCCGGTGCCAACGGCTACATCATGAAGCAGGAAGCGACCGAAAAAGTCCTCGTCGCCATTCGCCATATTCTTCAGGGTGAAGTCTATCTGAGTGATCGCTTAACCAAACGCATGTTGCAGCAATTTGTGCATGGCTCCATCTCTCCGCGTGATCCGCTGGCCAAACTGAGCGATCGGGAATTGGAAGTCTACCGGCTGATTGGCGCGGGCCACGCCACCCGGCAAATCGCCGACGAACTTCACGTCAGCACCAAGACGGTTGAGTCCTATCAGGCGCATATTAAGGAAAAGCTATCTCTTCGGAATGCCCGCGAACTTGTCCAGCACGCGATTGAATCTTCCCTTAACGAATAGCGCGCCGCGAACAATCTTGGATGGAAGTTATTGGCTTTTCTTGTACCTTTCCCCCATCTGCCGCTAGAGCGAATTCAGCCTGACCTAAATGTTTATTTTTCTGCAGTTTCCCGCATCGGGAAATCCCCTATGCGTCGCACAGGGATACCCCTGATGCAGAATACAGCATCGTCCCGCTTGAGCCACACTGTCCCAAAGTTGTATTCCTTTCCGCGGAGCTTGGCTTCCGCCCGCCGACCTTCCGCGCGCAATTCACCGCGTGCCCGGTCCATCAATATATTCCTGTCCTCGATCGTGAGAAGTTCGGCCTCAGCATCCCCTGCAGCCCGCAGGCGCAAAGGAGAATCGAGCCATGGCAGACGCGGTTCCTTACGGACGCAAAACCCAGAGAGATTCGCCAGTTTCTGACGTGCACATCGTCTGGATGACCTCGGGCCTCGGATGTGACGGCGATTCGGTTTCCATCACCGCCGCCACCCAGCCCAGTATCGAGGACGTAATCCTGGGCGCGATACCCGGGCTGCCCAAGGTGCATTTGCACAATCCCGTTCTCGCCTACGAGAACGGCGACGAATTCCTGAAGTATTGGTATCTGGCTGCGGAGGGCAAGCTGAATCCCTTCGTGTTGGTCGTCGAAGGATCGATCCCCAACGAAAAGATTAAGAAAGAAGGTTACTGGGCCGCGCTGGGAACCGACTCCAAGACTGGCCAGCCGATCCAGACGAACACCTGGATCGATCGGCTCGCTCCCAAAGCGCTAGCGGTGGTCGCCTGCGGCACCTGCGCCACCTATGGCGGCATTCACGCCATGGCCGGAAACCCGACTGGTGCCATGGGCTTGGCCGATTACCTCGGCTGGGGCTGGAAATCGGTCGCGGGCCTCCCGGTGGTGAATGTGCCGGGCTGTCCGGTCCAACCTGACAACTTCATGGAAACCCTCCTGTACCTCCTCTATCAAGTCGCCGGCCTCGCTCCGATGATTCCGCTCGATGATCAGCTGCGCCCAACCTGGCTCTTCGGCAAGACCGTCCATGACGGATGCGACCGCGCCGGATATTACGAGCAGGGCGATTTCGCCGAGGAATATGGCTCGCCAAAATGCATCGTGAAACTGGGCTGCTGGGGTCCGGTGGTGAATTGCAACGTGCCCAAACGCGGCTGGATGGCTGGCATTGGCGGCTGCCCCAACGTCGGTGGCATCTGCATCGGCTGCACCATGCCCGGTTTTCCGGACAAGTTCATGCCGTTCATGGACGAGCCTCCCGGCGCCCGCGTCTCGTCAGGTGCCATCGGTGTGTACGGTCGCGCCATACGCGCCCTGCGTTCAATAACCAATACGACGGTCAATAAGGAACCGAAATGGCGGCATCCCGGCGCCGAACTCACCACGGGCTACATCCCGCGGTCCTACTAAGCAATTAAAGGAGCCCGACAAATGAGCACAATCGCTGGGGTGAGCAAAGACACGCCGACCAAGTCGAAAAACTTGGTGGAGATGAATTGGGATCCGATTACCCGGATCGTGGGCAGCCTGGGGATTTTCACTAAAATCGATTTTGATAACCGCCGCGTGGCGGAGTGCCATAGCACTTCGTCAATCTTTCGCGGCTACAGCATTTTCATGAAGGGCAAAGATCCGCGCGACGCCCACTTCATCACCAGCCGCATTTGCGGGATCTGTGGCGATAACCACGCCACCTGCGCCACCTACGCGCAGAATATGGCCTTCGGCATTCGTCCACCCGCCATCGCCGAATGGATTGTGAACCTTGGCGAAGCCGCCGAATACATGTTCGACCACAATATTTTTCAGGACAACCTGGTCGGCGTGGACTTCTGCGAGCAGATGGTGAAAGAAACCAATCCAAAAGTTTTGGCCAAGGCCGAGACGAGATTGGCGGACCACTCCAATCTTCACGGTTACCGGACTATTGCCGACATCATGCGCGCGCTGAATCCGTTTACCGGCTCGTTTTACCGCGAAGCTCTGCAAGTCAGCCGCATGACCCGCGAAATGTTCTGCCTGATGGAAGGCCGCCACGTTCACCCGTCCACCCTGTATCCCGGCGGCGTCGGTACCGTTCCCACCATTCAACTTTTCACCGACTATCTCGTGCGCCTGATGAAGTATGTCGAATTCATGAAGAAAGTCGTGCCGCTGCACGACGACTTGTTCGACTTTTTCTATGAAGCGCTGCCCGGCTACGAAGAAGTCGGCCGCCGCCGCGTGCTGCTCGCGTGCTGGGGCTCGTTCAATAACCCGGCGGTATGCGATTACACCTACAAGAACATGTCGACCTGGGGCAAGGCCATGTACGTCACGCCCGGCGTAGTCGTGGACGGAAAACTCGTCACCCACGATTTGGTCGACATCAATCTGAACATCCGCATTCTTCTGGGCAGTTCCTACTACGACGAATGGAAGAACGCCGAAACCTTCGTCAAACAGGATCCCCTCGGAAATCCCATCGACCAAAATCACCCGTGGAACCAAACCACCATCCCGCGGCCGCAGAAGCGCGACTTCGGCGGGAAATACACCTGGGTCATGTCTCCGCGCTGGCTCGATAAGCGCACCGGAGATCACTTGGCCCTCGATACCGGCGGCGGCCCGATCGCGCGTTTCTGGGCCACGGCGCTGGCGGGCATTGTGGACATCGGCTACATCAAAGCGACCGGCCACAGCGTGAAAATATATTTGCCCAAAACCGTCTCGCTGCCGGAAGTCGAATTCGAATGGAAGATTCCGAAATGGAGCAACGCGATCGAACGCGATCGCGCCCGCACCTACTTCCAGGCCTACGCCGCGGCCGCCGCCTTATACTTCTGCGAGCAAGCGCTCGCCGAATTGCATGCTGGCCGCACCAAAACCTGGACCGACTTCAAAGTGCCGGAAAGCGCCATTGGCTGCGGTTTCCACGAAGCTGTCCGCGGCGTCTTGTCCCACCACGTCGTGATCAAGGATCACAAGATCGCTAACTATCACCCGTATCCGCCCACGCCGTGGAACGCCAACCCGCGGGATATTTATGGAACGCCCGGCCCCTACGAAGACGCGGTCCAAAATACGCCGATCTTCGAGGAAAACGGTCCCGACAAATTCAAGGGCATCGACATCATGCGGGCCGTTCGCAGTTTCGATCCTTGCCTGCCGTGCGGCGTGCACATGTACCTGGGCAACGGGAAAGTTTTGGACACACACCATTCGCCCATGTTTGGTCTGCAGCCCAACGGGAAACCCTGAGGAGGGAAGCAAGGCGCGTCCGAACATCCCGTATAGCGGGAGGCGCGTTGAAACTGTAACTTGTCTCCGTCCATGACCTAGGGAAGGTGTCCATGCCCGTAGCTAATGCAACGCAGAACCAGCTCCAAGCGATTGAAGCGTTACTCCAGAAAATTGAAAATATAAATAATCCCGCGCTCACCGCGACTGCGAAGGAACTCGTCCAGTTGCTCATGGAATTTCACGGCGCGGGAATTGAACGCATGCTCGAAATCGTGCACCAGACGACTCCCTCCGGAGCCTCCGTCATTGCCGCCTTGGGACGCGATGATCTGGTGCGCAGCCTGCTCCTGCTCTACGGGCTGCATCCGGAGAGCCTCGAGACACGCGTTGTCCAGGCGCTCGAAAAGACCCGGCCGTATCTCAAATCTCACAGCGGTAATGTAGCGCTGGTGGGCATCGACGAAACCGGAACCGTAACTCTGCGCCTCGAAGGGAATTGTCACGGTTGTCCTTCTTCATCGGCGACGTTGAAGCTCGCGGTCGAAGAAGCCATCTATGATGCCGCACCGGACGTGACCGCGATTCTGGTTCAGGGCCAAGTCCAGGAAAAGGCGCCGGCCGTTGGTTTCGTCCCAATTTCAAATCTCAGTGGTAACGGCCACGAAACAAAGGTGCAGCGTGATCAGGTGGGCTGGGAGGACGTCTTTGGCCTCGACGCGATTCCTTCCGGAACGCTTCGCGCCGAAGATGTGGGCGGCCGCGACATTCTTTTCTGTCGGCTGGAAGAAACCTTGTACGCCTATAACAACCTCTGCCCCGGGTGCGGGCAGCCGCTGGGCGCGGCCAGCATGGAAGGTTCGGTTCTGGCCTGTCCGATCTGCAGCCAACACTACGATGTGGTCCGGGCCGGACGCAGCATGGATTTGGATACCTTGCATCTCGAACCCATCCCACTGCTGCGGGAGAATGGCCGCGCACGGGTCGCGCTGCCGCTGGCCAAGGCGCATGGGAGTGGGATGTGAGTTCGCCGCTTACGCCGGCTGGCCAGAACGATCGCGCCTTCGCGACGCTCCGCCAGTTTGTCCGCAAACGGCCCACCGTGGAATGTTGCGAGATGTGTAGCACCCCGTTAGCAGGCGAGCACCAGCACCTCATCGAGCCCGCCGCCCGTAAAATCGTTTGCGCCTGCGATCCTTGCGCCATTCTTTTTAGCGGCCAAAGCGTCATGAAATATAAGCGCATTCCTCGTCGTATCCGGGCCCTTCCCGAGTTTCAGATGACCGAAGCGCAATGGGACGGGCTCATGATCCCCATCGAGATGGCATTTTTTTTCAAGAGCGGCGACCCAGCGAAGGTAAATGCATTTTATCCGGGGCCTGCCGGTGCTACGGAGTCCCTGCTATCGCTGGAAATGTGGAGTGAGATTGAGGCCGAGAATCCGCAGTTGCAGGAGATGGAGCCTGAAGTGGAAGCGCTCGTCGCCAACCGCGTGGGTGTCGGCCGCGGCGCGGCAGCGCAATATTTCGTCGTGCCCATCGACGAATGTTACAAGCTCGTGGGGTTGATTCGCTTGCACTGGCATGGTTTGTCTGGCGGAACGGAAGTATGGCGCGAGGTCGGAAAATTCTTCACGAGCTTGAACGAACGAGCCGAGAATTCCAGCAGGAAAGCACATGCCTGATCTGAATTTCAAAGTGGAAGGGGCCCAGGCCGTGCCCTTTGGCGCGTCGCCCCTGCTTGCTTTCAACCTGCGCGTCGCGAACGCCGGCCCCGAACCGGCTATCCACACCGTGGTCCTGCGCGCGCAAATTCAAATCGATGTAACGCGCCGTCATTACACTCCTGAAGAGCAAGCCAAGCTCCAGGATTTATTTGGCGAGCCGGATCGCTGGGCCAAAACGCTGCGTAGTTTGTTGTGGACCCATGCGAGCGTGGTGGTCCCGAGCTTTGCCAAAGAAACCGTAGTCGAAATGCAGGTGCCATGCACTTTCGACTTCAATGTCGCGGCCACCAAATATTTTCACGGCTTGTCCAGCGGTGATCTGCCGCTCAATTTCCTTTTCAGCGGCACGGTTTTTTATGCCGACGACCAGGAGCACCTCCAGGTAGCCCCGATTTCCTGGGAGAAGGAAGCCAAGTTCAAGCTGCCGCTGAAAACCTGGAAGGATTTGATCGACCAATATTACCCAAACAGCGCGTGGCTTTACTTGCGGCGCGACGTATTCGATAAGCTCTACCAATACAAAGTACGCCACGGCATCCCCACCTGGGAGCAGGTGATCGAGCGCGTGCTGGCCGCCACCGAAGAAACGGTGCAACTGTGAACGAGAAACTGGTCGCAGACATCGCCAACGCGGTCCTTTACGAAGGATACATGCTGTATCCCTACCGCCCGTCGTCGGTCAAAAATCGCCAGCGCTGGAATTTCGGCGTGGTCTATCCCAAAGCCTACAGCGAACTGCAAAGCGGCGCCGACAACTGGTTCATGCAAACCGAATGTCTCGCGACGGGAAGTTCGTCTCTCCGGTTGCGCATCAAAGTGCGTTTCTTGCAGGCAATCGCCAAGACTGTTGGCGAACTAAAAACTCCGCTCAAGGAATGGACCGGAAATTCGAGAAATGAGTGCGAGCAGGATTTTCACGTGGTCGAAACTCTGCAGGTCGGAGACCAGAGCCTCCAAACCTGGCAAGAAGCCATCGAACGCGAAATCGTCGTACCTCCGTTCGGGCCGGGCGCGACCGACCGAGCCAGCCGCTCCGTAGCCCAATTTTTTCAGGCCGAAAGGGAATTGGAACCGGTTCGTGCGCCAAGCGGGTTGTTCTCCGCCGTCATTGTAAGGACGAAAGGAGCCATCGGCGTACAGGTGGAATCAGCGATCGAGCGGCTTCAAGACGAACTTTTCAAAATCACCGTACGTGTTTCGAACGTCACCGATACCTCCGGCTCCACTTCGGTCAGCCGCGACGAAGCGCTGATGCAGTCCCTGCTATCGGCACATACCATCCTCGGCATCAGCGGCGGCGAATTCGTTTCGCTCCTCGATCCTCCGGACTCGCTAAAAGACGCGGTTTCAGCCTGCAAAAACGTCGGAACTTGGCCGGTTCTGGCCGGCGAAGAAGGTCAACGCGACGGCATACTGTCCTCTCCGATCATTCTCTACGACTATCCACAGATTGCACCCGAAAGCCCGGGAAATCTTTTCGACGGCACCGAAATCGATGAAATTCTGGCCCTACGCATCCTCACTCTGACCGAAGACGAGAAGAGCGAAATGCGCAGCGCCGACGACCGCGGCCGCCAGATCCTCGAACGCACCGAGGCGTTGCCTCCGGAACATTTCATGAAACTTCACGGTGTATTGCGCGGTTTACGCCCGGCCGGCGAAGAGGAGCAGCCATGAACGAATGGGAATGGCGGCTTCTCGAAGACAAAGCTCCGACTGGCACACTGACAATCGCCGGCGTCGAGGTCAAGCCGGGCCACCGTGTCCGCCTGCACCCCGGCAAGCGCGGAGACATGATGGACATCGCCCTCGCCGGCAAAACCGCGATGATTGAATCTCTCGAGCAGGATTACGACGGCCAGTTTCACGTCTGCGTGGTGGTCGACGACGATCCCGGCCGGGACATCGGCATGATGCGGCAACCGGGCCATCGCTTCTTCTTCGATCCCGAAGAAGTCGAGCCGCTTCCGATGGACGAGGCCGTCCAGGACACGGATACCCAGACCCCGACGATCCTCATCGCCGGCATCGGCAACATTTTTCTCGGCGACGACGCGTTTGGTGTTGAAGTCGTCCAGCGACTAGCGAATCGCCAATTGCCCAGCGGGGTGAAGGCTTTTGACTATGGCATTCGCGGGTTTGATTTGGCCTACGCCCTGCTGGATGGTTCTGACGTGACAATTCTGGTCGACGCCAGCCCGCGCGGCGGCACGCCCGGCACCGTCTATGTCATCGAGCCGGATTTGAACTCTCTAAATTCGCCCGAGGCCGACCAGGCCGCGCCCGACGCGCACAGCATGAATCCCATGAACGTAATTCGCCTGGCGAAATCTATGGGCGGGGAATTGAAGCGAATCCTGTTGGTAGGGTGCGAGCCGGAAACCGTAGGGCCGGAAGAAGGGCACATGGGTCTCAGTGCGCCCGTTGCCGCAGCGGTGGACGAAGCTGTCAAGGTGTTGGAAGGATTGGTCGAAAAGATTCGAATGGGGGAAGCCTGAGTTGCGTCGCGATTAAAAACTGAGAGGAGAAAATCAAATGCCGACGGAAATGGTTCGACGCGAAGAACGGGATGAATCCAACAAGGACACGTTGTTCATGCTCGGTGGTGTGGCCCTGGTCGTGGTCGGCGCCGGACTGATTCTAACCAGCCCTATCGCCAAAAAATATATGGGACAGCTCGGGTTGGGCGACCTAACCGGCGGAATCGTCCCAGACATCGAGCGCTATTTTAAATTGCGGTCTATGTAAAGCGGCTGGCGGCTAGGAACAGGTCGCCTTTCGAAGATGCAAACATTTATAGACAGGTGATATGACATGTTAGATTAGGCCCCAGGTTGGATCGTTCCGGGGGACCGCTCATGACTGCTCCTGTCTGTTATCAGATCGATGCGAAGCTGAGTCAGCTGACTGTACACGCTTTTGCCAGTGGTTTGGCTGCGGTGGTTGCGCACAATCCGAAGTTTGCGATTCGCGATTTTTCGGGTGACGCACGATTCACGCCCGGCACGCTGGGCAATGCTTCGATCCGGCTGAGGATCAAGTCCTCGTCGCTCGACTTGATGGACGAAGTCAGTGAATACGACCGCCGCGAAATCGGGCGGGTCACGTTCGATGAAGTACTGGAAACCAAGCGGTTTCCCGAGATTGCGTATGAAAGCAAACACGTCACCGCGACTCAACTTGGCGAGAATTTGTACGCGACGAATATCACCGGCGATTTGGCGCTTCACGGCATCACCAATCGCGTCGATTTCCCCGCGCAAGTTGTCGTGGGCGAAGACACCCTGCGCGGGTACGGCAATTTTTCAGTGAAGCAAACGGAGTTTGGAATCTCCGTCGCCTCCGTCGCCGGCGGCACGCTCAAGATGAAAGATGAATTGAAAATTGCATTCTTTATCGTGGCCAAAAAACAAGGATAATTCCATGCCAGAATCCACGGGAGCAAAGATGTCCGCGATAGAAACCGCCACGCAATATTCGATTAACCCTGGACTGAGTCGTCTTACCGTGCGCGCCTTTGCCACCGGAATGTTGTCCTCCTTCGGCCACAACCCTAATCTCGCGGTCCGTAGTTATAGCGGTCAAATAAGCATAGTGCCTGGAAATCTGCAGCAAGCCTCGCTGCGCCTCTCCGTTCTGGCCGACTCCCTGGAGGTTGCCGATGAAGTCAGCCAGAAAGATCGGACTGAAATCGAAACCAGAATGAGGCAGGAAGTGCTGGAGACCTCGCAATATCTGGAGATTATTTTTGAGAGCACCCAGGTCGCGCCTACGGCCATGAGTGAAACGCTGTATGCCGTGACCGTCACCGGTAACCTGACGCTTCACGGGATCACGCGCTCCGAAGCCATCACCGCTCAGGTCACCTTGACCGGCGATACCCTGCGAGCTTACGGCGAATGTTCCCTGCGGCAGACCGACTACGGAATCAAACTCGTATCGGTCGCTGCCGGTGCGTTGAAAGTGAAAGACGAAGTGAAAGTGACTTTCGATCTCACGGCCCGCAAACAATAACCGGAGGTCCTGTGGCCGCCGACCACTACGATGAGCCGTTGCCCGGAGGATGTCATATGTGTCTCGCTATTCCAGGAAAAATTGTCGAGATCGCTTCGGACCATCCGAATTCCGCGTTAGTCGATGTTGTCGGAATGCGCCGCCGCGTTGACCTCGGCCTCCTGGAAGAAGACCGGCCCGTCCCCGGCGACTGGGTTCTGATTCACGTAGGTTTCGCCATGAGCAAAATCAGCGAAAAAGATGCGCTCGACCAGTTACACACCTTGGAGATGCTCGGCGAGAGTGCAGCCGCCGAGCAAGAAGTCCGCGGCTATGGGCTCGAAGATGTTCAGGAAAAGCAGGCTCCGTAAGCACTTTTCCGAGGCTCCCAAAATGAAATATGTGGACGAGTTTCGCGATCCCGAACTGATCACCAAAGCCGCCGAAGAAATTCGGCGTCTGGCCGATCCCCAGCGCCATTACCGCCTAATGGAAGTTTGCGGCGGCCACACCCACGCCATTTATCGTTTTGGTCTGAAGGACGTTCTTCCTGAAAATATCGAACTGATTCATGGCCCCGGTTGTCCCGTTTGTGTTCTGCCCATGGGCCGCATCGACGATGGGTTGTCGGTGGCCGCGGATCCCAACGTGATTTTCGCCGCGTTTGGCGACATGATGCGCGTCCCGGGAACCCACGGCAGCCCGCTGGAACACAAAGCGCGCGGCATGGACGTGCGCATCGTCTATTCGCCAACCGACGCCATCAAACTCGCCAAACTGAATCCGCAGAAACACGTGATGTTTTTCGCCATCGGTTTCGAAACCACGGCTCCTTCCACCGCATTAACTTTGCAGCGAGCGAAAGCCGAAAGCCTTCACAATTTTTCGGTTTTCTGCAACCACGTCACCATCATTCCCGCCATTCGCGCGATTCTCGATTCTCCCGACATGCGCCTCGATGGCTTCATCGGTCCGGGTCATTGCTCCACCGTGATCGGCTGCAGACCCTACGAATGGATCGCCCAAAACGAAAACAAACCAATCGTCGTCTGCGGTTTTGAGCCCCTCGACCTGCTGCAATCGATCGTGATGATTCTCCGCCAGCTTCAAAACGGAGAAGCTAAAGTCGAGAATCAATACAAGCGCGTCGTTCCCTGGGAAGGAAATCGCGCCGCGCTGAAAGCGATGGCTGAAATATTTCAGCTGCGGCCGTATTTCGAATGGCGCGGCCTTGGTTTTATTTCCCAGTCGGCGCTTCGTATCCGCGATCAGTATGCGGAATGGGACGCCGAGCAACGCTTCCAGATCCCCGGAATTCGCGTTACCGATCCCAAGGCCGCGCAGTGCGGAGAAGTCCTAAAAGGTGTGCTGAAACCCGCGCAATGTAAACTCTTCGGCCGCGAATGCACGCCGGAAAATCCGGTGGGAGCTTTGATGGTGTCTTCGGAAGGATCATGCGCCGCTTACTACAACTACGAACATCGGAAGGCCAATCTGGTGACGAGCATCAGCGCGTCAGCGTGAGCGCCGGCCCCAAACCCGCGAAAGTCGTCCCCAAGATTCGCTTTCGCGATCCGCAAATTGAGATGGCCCATGGTGCGGGCGGAAAAGCCAGCCGCCGCCTGGTCGAGGGTTTGTTCGCGCCTTTCTTTTTCCCCGCATCGACCGGGCCGCTTGCCGATGCCGCTCATCTGAAAATAAACGGCGCGCAAATGGCCGTGACCACGGATAGCTTCGTCGTGAAGCCGCTCGTATTTCCGGGTGGTTCCATCGGCGAACTCGCCGTCAACGGCACCGTGAATGACCTGGCGGTTTCTGGCGCCAAGCCCGAAGCGATCGTCCTCACCTTGATTCTGGAAGCGGGCCTCCGCACCGAAATCCTGCAAGCTGAAATCGAAGCGATAGCCAGTGCTGCCCAGATCGCCGGCGTGCGAATTGCCGGCGGAGACACCAAGGTCGTCGAACACGGCAAAGCCGACAGCATGTACGTCACCACCACCGGTCTCGGTTCGCCGCTACCAAGCGTCGAAATTAATCCTCAGTCGGTCCGGCCCGGCGACAAAGTATTGCTATCCGGTCCCATCGGCGATCACGGCATCACCATTTTGCTGGCCCGCGGCGATCTCGAAATGGAGGGCGACCTATACTCCGACACGCGCAGCGTGTTTCCACTGGTGGAAGCCATGGTGCGCGCTGCGGGTCCCGGCATTCGCTGGATGCGCGATCCCACTCGTGGCGGTGTGGCCACGTCATTGAACGAACTAGCTAGAGACTGCGGCTTGGGCGTCGTTCTTTCCGAATCTAGCATTCCGGTCCATGATGCAGTTCGCGGCGCCTGCGAACTGCTGGGCCTTGATCCGTTGCACATTGCGAATGAAGGCCAATTTCTCGCGGTCGTTGCGCCGGAACTGGCCGGTGCGGCGCTAAAGGCGCTCCAGCAAACGCCCGGCGGCGAAGAAGCCCGTGTGATTGGTGAAATACGCGAGCAGCCCGCCGGCTCCGTGCTGGTCACGACTCTTTACGGCGGCAGCCGGATCGTCGACATGCTGGTTGGTGATCCACTGCCTCGCATCTGCTAATGAAACGCTGCGAGGGAAAACTAGAACAGAAAAATGGCCACGAAATACCAACTCGCCACGCAAATCGAACAGCGCCTTCTGGCGCGTAACCAGATCCTCGAATCCTTTTTTTCGCGCGAAGCTCCTCGCCTCGCGGAAGCCTGCCACGAAATGTCCGATCGTTTTCTGCGTGGCGGACGCTTGCTCGCCTTCGGTCAAGGTCCCTACGCCACGGACGCGCAGCACGTCTCGGTCGAGTTCGTGCATCCCGTAATTGTCGGAAAACGTGCGCTTCCGGCCCTGGATCTTTCCATCCTCTATAGGCCGTGGCTCGACGCGATTCTGCGGCCCGAAGATATCGTGATGGGATTTGGCCCGCCCGAAGGCGATCCGGAAGTCTGGGCCGCGCTGGATTCGGCCCGCGAACGCAATGCGCTGACCTTCGCGCTGCCGGGGCTCGAAGGCTCGTACACCATTCCCCCGGCGAACACTGACCCTTTCATCCAGCAGGAACTGATCGAACTCCTCTATCACACGCTCTGGGAGACCGTGCACGTCTATTTTGAACACCGCGAATTGGGTCACGATGTGGGCGAGGCTGAGTTTCTCTACCCGTTTCTCGGGCGCGAAAAACAAGCCACCGGCGATGCCACCGCCGAAGTCGCAAATTCCATTCAAATGAAAGTTGCGGACGACGCGAAATTGCGCGCGCAAGTGGCGCACGAGGAATCGGAACAAATCGGCAATGCCGTTACGGCGATAGCCGAAAAGCTTCGTCGCGGAGGCAAACTGATCATTTTTGGCAACGGTGGGTCCGCGACCGACGCCAACGACTTCGCCATCGATTGCGTGGCCCCGCCGTCGGGCTGGAAAGCCATCCCCGCCGTTTCGCTCGCGCTCGAACCCGCCAATATCACGGCCATCAGCAACGACGTCGGCACCGAAGTTGTTTTTCTTCGGCAGCTGCTTGCGCAAGCCCAGCCGAACGATGTCGCGGTTGCTATTTCCACTAGCGGCGGTTCGCGCAACATCATCACGGCGCTCGAAGAAGCGCGCAAGCGCAAAATGCTGACCGTAGCGCTGCTGGGCTACGACGGCGGCGAAATTCTGCGCCGCGGCCTCGTCGATTTTCCGCTGATTGTCCGCTGCGATTACATTCCGCGCATTCAGGAAGTGCAGGCCTCGATTTATCACGTGGTCCGCGAAGCGCTGGAGGGGCTCGTCTATGGCTAGGCTTGAGCTTTTCGGCACCAAGAGCTGCCCCTACACCCAGGAAATGCGCGAATGGCTGGAATTCAAGGGCACGGAATTCGTGGAGTACGACGTCGAAGACGACCTTGCAGCGCGTGACCTTCTGCGCTCGCTGGCGAATGGTCAGCGCACGGTGCCCATTCTCGTGGAAGACGGCAAAGTCGTTCAAGTCGGTTGGCAGGGTCACGGCTGCATCATCAGCGTGGAGTGATCCCGTAATGGCAAGCGCGTGTTCCATCAAAGTTCGCGGCGTAGTCCAGGGAGTGGGATTTCGCCCGTTCGTTTTTCGCCTGGCTCAGGCCAACACCCTGGCCGGATGGGTCCTGAACGGAGACGAGGGCGTGGAGATTTTCCTCGAGGGAGCTGATCAGGCATTGCAGGCATTCATCACCGCACTGGGAACTGACGCGCCGCCTGCCGCCCGGATCACCGACATTCAGGTTCAAGGCTCGCCGCCAATCGGCTGCCACGACTTCACGATTCGCGACAGCCAGCGAAAAGAATCTCCGTCCACGAGAATTTCTCCCGACCTTCCGGTCTGCGAGGATTGCCTCCGCGAGCTCTTCGATCCTGCGGACAAACGCCATTTCTATCCTTATATCAACTGCACCAACTGCGGCCCACGCTACACCGTGATCCTCGAGCTGCCTTACGATCGCGCGAAAACAACCATGAAGCCGTGGCCGCTCGATGACTACTGCTCACGCGAATACCACGATCCGCGCAACCGGCGTTTTCACGCGCAACCTGTTGCCTGCCCGGAATGTGGGCCTGGATACTACCTCCAAGCCAGCGACGAAACTGTCCAAGGTAACGAAACCGGTATTCGCCGCGCGGCCGAAATGCTGCGTGCTGGAGAGATTCTCGCGGTGAAAGGGTTGGGCGGATATCACCTGGTGTGCGACGCCAGGAACTCTGCGTCAGTTGAAACTCTGAGAACTCGAAAATTCCGCAAAGAAAAGCCCTTTGCTTTGATGGCCAGGAACCGCGAAGTCGCGCGCGACGTAATGGACGTGTCCGCGGAGACCGAAGGCCTTCTGACTTCGACCGCCGCGCCGATTGTAATCGCGCGTGCCAAGGCCAGCCTACCCGGAGTCGCGCCCGACAATCGTGAGCTTGGCGTGATGTTGCCGTACACGCCGCTTCACCATTTGCTATTCGCTGCGGGAGCTCCGGAGCTGCTGGTCATGACCAGTGCGAATCGTTCCAGCGAGCCGATTGCCATCGACGACGACGAAGCCCTGGATCGCCTCTCCGGAATCGCCGATGCTTTTCTCATCGGCGAACGTCCGATCGCGCGACGCCTCGACGACTCAATTGCCCGCGCGAGTGCGTTCGGCCCGACAGTGCTTCGCCGGGCTCGCGGTTATGCGCCCGGCGCGGTCACAACCCTTCCGACCCATCAGCCGATCTTAGCCGTCGGCGCGGATCTGAAAAATACCATCACGCTGGTCGTCGAAGGTCAGGCCTTCGTCAGCCAGCATATTGGCGATCTCGAACACTTTCAGTCATTCCAGGCGTTTCAGCAAACGATTGAAGACTTGGTTTCGATGTATGGCGTCGAGTGGGAACAGCTGCTGATCGTCCGGGATTCTCATCCGCAGTACGCATCTTCGCTTCACGCCGATTCGCTGCCTTCTCGGGATACGCACCGAATCCAGCACCATCGCGCCCACATCGCATCGGTCCTAGCCGAACGCGGCGAATGGCACCAGCGCGTCGTAGGGATCAGTTTTGACGGAACCGGCTATGGAGACGACGGCACCATCTGGGGCGGGGAATTCTTCGTCGGGAGCGTCCGCGATGGATTTGTTCGCGTAGGTCATCTTCGTCGTGCGATTCTCGCTGGTGGAGATGCCGCGGCGCGCCATCCAGTACAAGCCGCCGTGGGCTTTTTGGCGCAGCTTGCTGAAACGCCCGATGTAACTTCCGCCCCATTCAATTTTCCGGATCGATATCAGGTCGCCATGGATCTGGTGCGCAAGGGCGTCAGAGCTTTTACGACTAGCTCGGTCGGACGCCTCTTCGACGCCGCGGCCGCGTTGCTTGGATTTACGCGCGAAACCACCTTCGAAGGTCAAGCCGCGATGTGGCTCGAGCAGGTGGCCGGTTGCGTCCAAAAGGTGGAACCGTATCCGTTTCCATTTCAAGATGGCGAACTCGATTTCCGACCCCTCTTAATAAATTTGGTTCAGGATCGTTCGCGCAGACGCGATCCGCGCGAATGTGCACGCGCATTCCAAACTGGAATCGCGCACGGCCTGTTCGATGCGGCAACCGCACTCTGCCGCAAGAACGACGTCGATACGATCGTGTTTTCCGGTGGCGTCTTCCAAAACGAGCTTCTCCTGAGCGACTTGAAAGTGCTCGTCGATTCTTCTCCCTTCCGGGTTTGGACCAACCATTCCGTTCCAGCAAACGATGGCGGCATCAGCCTGGGGCAGGCCGCGCTTGCCTCATTTGGACAATTTGACATGACCCACTCCGCGAATGCCAAGGAGGCCGCAACTTTTCAGCACCATGCATGAACTTTCCATCGCGATGAGCATTGTCGAACTGGCGCAGGAAGAGGCCGACCGCCGCGGCGACATCCGGATCAAGGCCGTCCATCTTCGCCTGGGTGCTCTGTCTGGCGTCGTAAAGGACGCCCTTTTTTCATCCTATGCGATGGCGTGCGACGACACTCCGCTGGAAGGCTCTCGCCTGGTCGTTGAAGACGTTCCGGTAATCATATTCTGTAAACAATGTGACGGACAGCGTCCCGTGCATTCGACCCAGATGTTTTGCTGCGCCGATTGCGGCACTCCCACGGGAGAAATCGTGCAAGGCAAAGAATTGCTGGTAGTCGGCCTGGAGGTCGAAGAGTGAGCGCCAAAACTCGGATGATCGAGGTTCGCGAGAACGTGTTGAAGCAAAATGACATCGTCGCCCGCGAGCTGCGCAGAAAATTCCACGACGCGGGAGTTTTCGTCGTCAGCATGGTCTCCAGTCCAGGCGCCGGCAAAACGGCGCTGCTCGAAAACACGCTCACGCGGCTGCGTCAGGAATGTCGTGTCGCCGCGCTGGTCGGCGATCTGGCCACGGAAAACGATGCCGCGCGTCTCGCGCGCAGCCAGGCCCCCGTAAAACAAATAATTACCGGCACGGTTTGTCACCTGGAAGCAGCGATGATTGACCGCGCGCTCGAGGGCTGGAAACTGGATGAACTCGATTTTCTGTTTCTGGAGAACGTGGGCAATATGGTCTGCCCATCCTCATACGATCTTGGCGAGGATCTTCGACTGGTGCTGATGTCGGTAACCGAAGGCGAAGACAAGCCACTGAAATATCCAACCATCTTCAATAGCGCCGACGTGGCCCTCATCACCAAAATCGACCTGGCCACGGCGGTCGAGTTCGACGCGACTGCAGCGAACCGCAATATTCAGGCGGTGCGACCCGGGATGGCGATCCTCGACGTCTCCGTGAAATCCGGCGCGGGCCTGGACGAGTTTCTTGATTTCCTCCGCGCGCGCCGCGCTGACGCTCAAACGGTTTTGGGTGCGCGCGCCGCGACCTGACCCTTTTTCAAAATACTCCAGAGCATTTTCGACTTTAAAGCCGCTACAATATCTCTGGGCAGACGGACCTGGAATGAAACTCCTTCGAATCCATCTCGTGTTGGGAATTTTCTTTGTCTCATTGCATCCCGCGATCGTTCGTGCACAAGCCGCACCTTCGCCGGAAACCGTAGAGATTGACGTCAACGGTTCCTCCCATCCCTTTCCACATTATTGGGAACAAATGTTTGGTTCCGGCCGCGCCATTCTCAGCTTGCGCGACAGCTATCGCAGCGACCTACGCGAGGTGAAGGCCGCAACCGATTTCAAATACGTTCGCTTTCACGCGATCTTCGACGACGAAGTCGGCATGTACGACGAAGACGCCGGCGGTAAACCCGTTTACAATTTTTCCTACGTCGACCAAATCTACGACGGCCTGCTCCAAAATCATGTGCGCCCGTTCGTGGAATTGAGCTTCATGCCCCGGAAGCTAGCCTCCGTCGACATGCGTCAGGCCTTCTGGTACAAACCGGTTGTCGCCCCGCCGAAAGACTACGACCGCTGGGCCTCCATGATCTCCGCTTTCGCCAAACACCTAATCGATCGCTACGGCATCGACGAAGTGTCGCAATGGTATTTCGAAGTGTGGAATGAGCCCAACCTGGATTTTTGGGCGGGTGAGCCGAAAGAAGCGACCTACTACCATCTGTACGATGTCACCGCCGTCGCCTTGAAAGCGGTGAGTCCGCGTTTGCGCCTTGGTGGCCCCACGACGGCCCAGGCCGCTTGGGCCGACCACTTCATCCAGCACGTTGCCGAAAAAAATATCCCGGTCGACTTCGTGTCCTCGCACGTCTACGGCAACGACAAAGCACAGGACGTGTTCGGAACCGACGAATCGATCCCCATGAATCGAATGGTCTGTCGCGCCGTCGACAAAGTTCATAAGCAAATTAAATCCTCCGCCAAGCCCGATCTCCCGTTGATCTGGTCAGAATTCAACGCAGTCTACGACAATCAGACCAAAGTCACCGACTCGGCGTTCATGGCGCCATGGTTGGCCGATACGATTCGGCAATGCGACGGGCTCACTGAAATGATGAGCTACTGGACTTTCTCGGACGTTTTCGAGGAGCAGGGCGTAATCAAGCAGCCATTTTACGGCGGTTTCGGCATACTTGCCGAAGGTGGAATCCCCAAGCCGGTTTTCAATGCTTTCAAATTGCTGCATCAGCTTGGCGACCGGCGAATCGACATATCCTCAGATTCGATGCTGGTCACCAAGCGTGCCAATGGTTCGATCGCGATCGCTGTGTGGAATCTGTCGTTGCCCGATGATCCGGGCCACTCGCGCGACGTCACAATTCATTTGCAAAACTTAAAAGGCACGCATCGAGCACAGATCAGCGAAGTCGACCCCGAACACGGTTCGCCCCTTCCCGCCTACCACGCAATGGGCGATCCTATCTCCCCGACTGCGGCACAATACACAGAACTGAAAAAGGCGGCGCAGCTACCTGCTCCGCGCACGGAGAGCGTAAAAAACGGAAGCATAACCCTAACGCTGCCGGCGAAATCGCTCTTCCTGATCGAGATCCGTTAAAGACCCCACCGATGATCGATGCCACGCTCTACTACAATCCCCGCAAACTCCTGCTCGTCGCCGATCTAGCCGGTACGCTTTTATTTGGTATCGAGGGAGCCACGGCCGCAGTAAACGGCAATCTCGATTTCCTCGGATTGATGGTGCTGGCGTTTGCGACGGCCTTGGCCGGCGGGATTTTCCGCGATTTGTTGATTGGCGCGGTTCCGCCTGCGTCGCTGCGGGATTGGCGTTATCCCGCGACCGCATTCGTCGGTGGCGCCTTGGTCTTTTTTCTCGATCATTTCCTCCGAAAAATTCCGGTTCCAGTCATGATCGACTTGGATGCCATGGCCTTGGCTCTTTTCGCGGTCGCCGGCACTGAGAAAGCCCTGGACTACAAATTGAATCCCTTCATCGCCGCGCTGTTGGGTACGGTCACAGCAGTCGGCGGGGGAACGGTTCGCGATATTTTTCTGGCGCAGGTGCCGCGCGTTCTCAATGTGGACATCTATGCCACCGCGGCGCTTGCCGGAGCAGCAGTCGTGGTTGCCTGCAGAAAGCTGAAATTTCCGCCGGTCTGGTCGGCCGTGTTGGGCGGCTCGGTCTGCTTTTTGCTGCGTGTTGTGGCCGTGTGGCAGCACTGGAGTTTGCCCAAAGTCGGCAGTCCGTAAAGCTCCGCCCCTCTCCTCCGCCGTATCCTTCTGAGTACGGGCCTTGAGCACTAACCCCCGAATCGTGGCCCTTCAATCAGACGCGTCAGTGGTATCGTATTTCGAGGATAAATGGCGGCCCGCGACAGATCTTTCCTACACGAATCGTTCGAAGTTGGCATCGCCATGAAGGGCTTCGATGGCCTGCTGGAATTCCTCGGCGGGGCCATCATTTTCTTCATGAAGCCTTCCCAGATGAACGATCTGGTCCGCAAAATCTGCGAGCATTTATTGGCTCGCGCTCCGCACAGCGCAGTCGCTCTCCATGTATTCAATGCCTCGCAGAACATGACCGACAGCAGCACCAAATTCGCTGCCCTGTATTTGCTCTCGCACGGTTTGGTCAAGGCTCTGCTCGTGATTTGTTTGTGGATGAATAAACTGTGGGCTTATCCGCTGACCATCGCCGTTTTTAGCGCGTTCGCGGTCTATCAGGTATTTCGCTTCACCCACACGCACTCGTGGGCCCTGGTGGTTTTGACGATCTTCGATGTGCTGATTATTTTGCTGACCTGGAATGAATATCGACACCAGAAGGAAAAACGGCAGAACAGCGTATCCAGCGAGGCGTTAGTCTGATTCGAGTGATTCCGCGTCAATCCCGATGTTGTTCTCGCCCGCGGCTTTCTTCTCGTTATATTTCTTGACCCAGGCCGCAAAACTTTTCCCCGCTGCGGTGTCCCGGCCCGTAAATGCCAGCGCCGCAATGTCGCTATAGGCGATCGACAACTTCTCGGCGCTGTCTTTCGGCATTACGCGAATATAACAATCAGTGAGCGCAGGGCCTTTGATCTTGCGATCGTAAACATACCCTTCGATTTTCTTGCCGTCCTTCAGCGTGATCGTCAGATCGCCGCGATAGTCGAAGGCTTTCTCCAGCGCTTCGTGGATTTCCGATACCGTAGCCAGCGCCGGAATCCATCCTTCCAGGTTTTCGTGCACCACACCCAGGCGCTCTTCAGAATGTTCCGCCGACAATGGAATATTTGTTTCTGACATGGTGAGCTCGGACTATGCCTTCGGGGACATGGCGATTTGCACCAGCTGCCCGGACTTGCTCGGTTGGCCGTCCGGTCCGCCGCCCATCGCATCCGGATCTTTGTATTTGTTGAATAACGTAGCGCGCACCGTACTCAAGAATCCGCCAAGCGAACCGAACATATCGTCCACTGCGCTGGCTTCATAGCCGCTGTGCACCATGCAGTTCGCGCACTTCGGATTGCCGCTTTCGGTTCCGTACTGATCCCAATTCGTTTCACGCAACAATTCTTCAAAAGTATCGGCGTATCCGTCCTGCAGCAAATAACAAGGCTTCTGCCAACCAAAAATGTTGTAGGTCGGCATGCCCCACGGTGTGCACTTGTACTCGCGCTTGCCCATCAGCATTTCCATGAAGAGCGGGCTCAAATTGAAGCGCCACTTGTCATGCCGGTTGCTCAGAATTTGGCGGAACAAATCGCGCGTCTTCTTCTTGCTGAGGAAATGTTCCTGGTCCGGAGCCTTGTCGTAGGTGTACCCCGGCGAGAGCATCATGCCCTCGACGCCCAGTTCCATCATGTCGTCAAAAAACTGGCGAACGCTCTTGGGATCGGCTCCGTCGAACAACGTGGTGTTGGTCGTAACCCGAAATCCCTTTTGCAGCGCCAGCTGAATCGCTTCGACCGCCTTCTCGTAGGTTCCCTCGCGACAGACCGAAAAATCATGGTGCTCGCGCTCGCCATCCATGTGAACCGAGAACGTCAAATACTTGCTCGGCGTAAATTCATGCAGCTTTTCTTTCAGCAGTAGCGCGTTGGTGCACAAGTAGATGTATTTCTTGCGCGCGACCAAACCTTTCACGATTTCTGCAATCTGCGGATGCATCAACGGCTCGCCGCCCGGAATGCTGACCATCGGCGCGCCGCACTCGTCCACCGCCCGGAAACATTCTTCGGGACTGAGTTGCTTCTTCAGCACGTGAGCAGGGTATTGAATCTTGCCGCAGCCCGCGCACGCCAGATTGCAGCGTAGCAAGGGCTCCAGCATCAAGACGAACGGATACTGCTTACGCCCTTTCAGCCGCTGGCTGATGACGTAAGAAGCCGTCGTCCACATTTGTGAAACTGGAACAGCCATCGAATGCTTGCCTCGTCACTTCAAAAATGAAGTCCGTTTTCTGCTTTGTACTTAGACTCTAATGGTACCGGATTCGATGCTTCCTGTGAACCTTAGACTCGCCCGAAGTGCTCAAATGAGTCCCGCCGCATGCCGCTGCAAGTAGTTGAAGGGACTAAGGATCGGGGTGACCAGCAGAGTAGCCATGTCACGTTTTTTCGTGTAAATTTTCTAATTGAGATGAACAAAGCGAAATTCAACGTCGGCCTGGTGCAGATGTCCGTAAACCGTAACCCCGCCGAGAACCTCGCCAAGGCATCGGCTCGCATCGAAGAAGCCGCGAAGAATGGCGCTCAGGTAGTTTGCCTGCCGGAACTGTTCCAATCCCAATACTTCTGCCAGCGTGAAGACATCGCCAATTTCGATTTGGCTGAAGCCGTCCCCGGGCCGACCACCGAAGCTTTGGGCCGGGTCGCGCAAAAATCGAAAGTTGTCGTGGTTGCGCCGCTGTTCGAGCGCCGCGCCGCGGGTGTGTACCACAACACCGCGGCGATCATCGACGCCGACGGCAAAATCGCCGGCGTCTACCGCAAGATGCACATCCCCGATGATCCGGCATACTATGAAAAATTTTATTTCACGCCCGGCGATCTGGGCTTTCGCGCCTTCTCGACCGAAGCGGGAAAAATCGCGACGCTGATTTGTTGGGATCAGTGGTACCCGGAGGGCGCCCGACTCGCTGCGCTGCACGGCGCCGTGATCTTGTTTTATCCCACGGCCATCGGCTGGCATCCCAGTGAAAAAGCCGCAAACGGTGAAGCGCAGCGCGATTCCTGGCGCACTATTCAGCGCAGCCACGCCATCGCCAATGGCGTCTATGTCGCTGCCGTAAATCGCGTCGGACATGAAACGCCCACCGAAGGCGGCGACGGTTTGGAATTCTGGGGTACTTCGTTTCTGTGCGATCCGCAAGGCATGGTGATCGCGGAGGGTTCTACGAATAGGGAAGAAATTCTTTACGGCGAAGTCGACCTCGCTCATCTCGAAGATGTCCGCCGCAACTGGCCCTTTCTGCGCGACCGCCGCATCGACGCCTATCACGGAATCGAGCAGCGATTCCTAGACCAAAAACCTTGAAGCCCCGTCCGTCCGTAAAACCCCCGATCGAAAATGTGCCTCCGGCCGCTCTTGGTTTTTCCATGCCGGCCGAGTGGGAGAAGCACGAAGCCACCTGGATTGGCTGGCCGCACAACCCTACCGACTGGCCCGGTAAACTCGAACCCATTCAGTGGGTGTATGGTGAGATCGTCCGCAAGATTTCCGCCAGCGAGATCGTCCGCATTTTGGTCAATTCCAGCACACACGAAAAGCATGTCCGGGGGATTCTGAAACTCCTGGGCGTCGCCGCGGCGCGCGTGCAATTTTTTCGCATGCCCACGAATCGCGGGTGGACGCGCGACTTTGGCCCGATATTCCTGCGTCGCGATAAGCCCCGACGGGAATTGGCTATCGCGCGTTTTCGCTTCAACGCCTGGGCCCGTTACCCCGATTGGCAGAAGGACGACGCGATTCCGCAACAGGTCGCGCGCAAGCTCAAAATCAAAATAATTCCCGCGCGACTCGGCAATCGCGAAATCGTCCTCGAAGGCGGCAGCATCGATGTGAATGGCCGCGGAACGGTTCTAACCACCGAAGAATGCCTGCTCGACCAAAAGCGCCAGGTCCGCAATCCCGGGCTAACGCGCGCCGACACCGAAACGGCGCTCAAGCAAAATCTGGGCGTAACGAATGTCGTCTGGCTGGGCAAAGGAATCGCCGGTGACGATACTCACGGCCACGTCGACGATCTTTGCCGCTTCGTGAATCCTTCTACCGTGGTTCTGATTCGAGAAAAAAATCAGCGCGACGCCAACTATCGCCCGCTCGAAGAAAATTGGGAGCGCATCCGTGACGCACGTCTCGAAACCGGCGAAAGAATCGAAGCCATCGAACTTCCCATGCCCGCTCCACTCCATTTTGATGGGGTCAGGCTACCGGCCAGCTACGCCAATTTCTACATCACCAATGTCGCCGTTCTCGTTCCCACCTTTAACGATCCCAACGATCGCGTCGCCCTCGGAGTCCTCGCTGAACTCTTTCCCGACCGTCCCGTGCTCGGAATTCACGCCGTCGATTTGGTGTGGGGATTTGGAACGCTGCACTGTCTGACGCAGCAGCAACCTGCGAGGTAGGTCTAGTCGGTCCATCTGAAAATTCCGCTCGCATCAGATTAGAATCTTCTAAATCTGTCCTGCTTTCGCCGCCTTGAAGTCCAGAAAACCCGATAGGAAACCGGATTGCTCTGTCTGCACTCATTGCGGAGTTTCCTAAGGCATCGTTTCCGTTGAATGAACTTACCAAATCAAATGACATGCGGCCCGCAGAGGTGAGCGCTGCGACCGATTTACGCACCTCGCCCAAGACCGGGCGGTTAAATATTCTCGCGATTCACGAGATGCTCCCGCATCCCGATCGTCATGGAGCCGACCTGCAGTGGATGCAGATGCTGCAGGAATTGCGCGCACAAGGGCACAGCATCACCCACCTCGCCCGCAGCGGCGTAAACCGAGAGCGTTACGCTCCGCCCTTGGAGACTCTGGGAATTCGCGTCCTCACCCCGGATGCCGAACGCCTTCGTTTCTTAGGTTTCGAACTTCCGATGACCTGGACGCTCGAGCAGCTGCTGAAAGAAAATAAATTCAACCTCGCGATTTTATTTCACTGGTTCTGGAGCGGAATCTCCATCCCCGAACACTACCTGGAAGATATCCGACGTCTCTCGCCAGATACTTTCATCGCGGTTCTGACCGACGATCAGCAGGGCCAGCGCGAAATGCAGCAGGCAAATCTCTCGCACTATTGGGCTGACTACGAGCGTTCGCACGATTTCGCTGCCCGCGAAATGGAAGTCTACCGGCGAGCTGATGTGCTGCTAACAATTTCCGAGGACGACCGCTGCGCTTTCCTCCGCACCGACCCCAGTCTGCGCACCGGGCGAATGCCCATGATCGCATCGACCGGACCAACCGGCTTGCCTTTTCACCAGCGTACGGATGTTCTTTTTCTCGCGAATTTTGATAATCCCGCAAATCGCGACGCCATCGATTGGATGCTCGCGGAAGTTTGGCCGCGGGTTCACCAACTCATACCGCACGCCCATCTCGCTTTGGTCGGCAACAACCTCCCTCCGAATCTCGGGATTAACGTCTCTGGAGTTCGACGTCTGGGCTATATCGCCGATCTCAGCGAGATTTTCTCCACCTGCCGCGTCGCCGCCTCCCCGGTTCGCTTCGGCACCGGAATCAAAACGAAAAATCTTCTCGCGCTGGCTCACGGCCTGCCCCTGGTGACCACGACCGTGGGCGCGGACGGCCTGAATCTCAGTGACGGCTCCACTGCGCTGATCGCTGATTCGCCGCAGGAATTTTCCAGCTGCGTCGTCCGAGCCTATGGCGATGAAAATCTGTGGAATGAATTATCACGCGAAGGCCGCCGGCTCATCACTCACGACTTCAGCGCGGACCGAATGCGCGAAGCAGTTTGTTGCGTGATCGAGCAAGCGCGTGAGCTGCGCCCCAAGGCTTTCGACGCCTCCTTTCAGTGGTCGTATCGCATTGTCGAATCGCGCTTTCCCGAAGTCTTGACCGCCGAATCTTCGACCAATAGGCCTGCATTGCGTATCGCTCGATATTTGACTCTCGCCGAGCAGTTACTCGTCGAAAAACGGCCAGCCGATGCGCTCGCCCAACTCCGTCATATCTTCAACATGCTCAAAGGTAAGCTTCGTCTGCATGGGCCGTACTTGCGCGCCCTGGAACTGCTCGCCCGCGGCTATCGAGCCACAGGAGAAACGGCAAGAGCGGAAGAGTACGAGAGCCGTGCACAGCGGCATCTTTGGAGGGGAATTGGTTTGGACCGAAGTATTTCCAAGCCGAATGGGGCCCGAACAAAAAAAGCGGAAGGCCAGCCCCCCTTTTTTTCTGTGGTTATCCCCACCTACAATCGGCAAGCGACGCTGCAGTCATGTCTCAAAGCCTTGGCCCAGCAGACATTTCCCGCGAACGATTTTGAAGTCATCGTCGTAGACGATGGATCCACCGATTCCACGGAAGCATTCTGCAGGAGCCGCCAGTTTCCCTTTGCCTTTCGTTATCTGCGCCAACTCAATGCGGGAGCCGGTGCGGCGCGCCGCCGGGCCGTCCAACATGCCCGCGGAGATTTCCTGCTGCTCCTCAACGACGATTCCATCGCCGCTCCGGACTTGCTCGCCGTCCACCGGAATGCTCACCACAACTCTTCGCCAGATCGCGTCGCAATCTTGGGCGACTTCCGTTTTCCGTCGGAAGCCTCCAACCGTGCGCTCACCCGATTCCTAACGAGCAGCCCGTTTTTCTTTCCTCAGGCCACGCTACAAGCCGGGCAATATTGGGAATACGCCTATTTCGTCACTTGCAATTTGAGCGTCGCACGCCAAGCCGTCCTGGACGCGGGCTCCTTCGATCCCCAATTTCGAGTCGCTGAAGATTCGGATCTGGGGCTGCGCCTCAGCCGCATCGGTTTTGGTATCAATTACCTTCCCGAAGCCGCGGCAATCCATCAGCACTTGCCTTTTACGGTATCGGACCTCATTCGCCGCGCCGAAATTTACGGCCGAACCCAGCTCCTGCTCCTCCGCAAACATCCCGCACTCCTCGGCGAGGGCGGATCGCTTTTCGGAATGTTGGACGAGACTTCCGCGGCGAATTGGCGCGCGCTGATCGACTTTGCAGCGACCAAATTGAAGCAACGGTGAAGCAACTGGAAAGAATCGACTCCCTCGATTTTGCGCCTTTTTTCACCATGATGACCGGCGAGCGAACCGCGGCCGAAGAAATTACCAAGCTTTTCTGCCGCGCAGTCCCCGAGGTCTACTGGTATTACTTTTTTTCCAGCCTGCTCGGAGCCTGGAATCGAGAATCCGTTCATCCTTCAATGCGGGCGCTCCACTTGGCCGTTGATCCCGAGGAAGCGTATATCTAGGCTCCCGCCTAAAATCCGCCCAAGCCATAAAAGCTGTCTATAATTTTGTGCGACGAATATGCGAGACTTCGCAGCGTGAGCAACCTGACCGCGGACCCCAACGCGTGGCGTGACTGGCCCATCGCCCGTCTGGAACGCGAATATTCGCCAAGCAGTTGCGTCCCATCCCTCGACCCTTTTCTGGCGGCTTACACCCGAGGCAGCGCCGAAGCGCTGGCAAACCTTTCATCTCGCCGGAATTTGTCCTGGGGCGACGGCGCTGACGAAGTCTTCGATTTTTTCCCGGCAGCGTCGCCCGATTCTCCTCTGCTGATTTTCTTCCATGGAGGCTACTGGCAGGAGCATTCCAAGGACGACGTGCTTTTCGTGGCGTCAAAATGCGTCCCATGCGGGATCGCCTATGCCTCGGTGAATTACACTCTGGCTCCTCAAGCCACCGTCAGCACCATCGTCGACCAATGCCGCCGCGCGGTGATCTCAATCAGCCGCCAGGCCCCGGAACTAGCGTTCAACCGTCGGCATCTTTTCGTCGCCGGCAGTTCCGCTGGCGCGCATCTCGCATCCATGTTGCTCGTCGAGGGATGGCAACGCGAGCAACGAACTTCTGAGAACCTTATCGCCGGAGCGATTCTGCTCAGCGGCGTTTATGATCTTCAGCCACTCGTGTCCACCTACATCAATCAAGCTCTGAAAATGACCGCCACCGATGCCATCGCTCTAAGTCCCATAAAACTTCGGCTCGCAGCTCCGGTTCCAGTGGTTGTCGCTTGGGGCGAGAACGAGCCGGACGAATTCAAGCGCCAAAGTCAGGCGTTCGCCAATGTCCTGCGAGAGTCTGCGTTTCCGGTGAAAACGCTCGAAGCCTGCGGAGCAAATCATTTCGACATCGTCTCTGAAATTGCCGACACCGAAACCGCGCTGGGGAGATTGACCCTGGACCTGATCGCTGGCGACGAACCAGCGCGCTGAGCTACGAACCGATCGCTCGGAAAAATTCTTCCGCGAAACAATACACATCCATAAATGAATTGTAGAGTGGCACTGGCGCAACGCGCATGATATCGGGCTCGCGCCAATCGCAAATAATTCCGGCCCCGGCTAACTGGTCGCAAACTTTTCGCCCGTTCGTGCTGATTCGCAGGGAAAGCTGCGCCCCGCGTTGTGCCGGATCGCTCGAAGTGACCGGCTGAAAGCGGTTCGAACCGTTCTGCTTCAAGAGATATTCTAGGTATCCGGTCAGTCGCTCGCTTTTTGCGCGTAAGCGATCCATGCCCGCTTCGTCGAAAATATCCATCGACGCGCGCAAAGCCGCCAGCGCCAGGATCGAAGGATTGCTGAGCTGCCAGCCTTCCGCGCTGGCAATCGCCTGAAAATCCGGCCCCATGCGAAACCGCGATTCCTTGTCGTGTCCCCACCATCCCGCAAAACGCGTCAGGCCGGTGTCGCGCGCGTGCCGCTCATTCACGAAGCATCCGGCGATGCCTCCTGGCCCGCTATTCAAATATTTGTAGCTGCACCACGCCGCGAAGTCCACGTCCCATTCGTGTAGCTTCAGCGCCAAATTTCCTGCACCATGCGCCATGTCGAATCCGACCACGCATCCTTTGGCGTGCCCCGCTTTCGTGATGCGGTCGCAATCAAACGCCTGCCCGCTGTAATAATTCACGCCGGGGAAGAGAATCAGCGCGATTCGCTCGCCTTCCGCCTGACCCAACGCCTCGATGTCTTCGATCCGGATATTCGTCTCGCCGGCGCGTGGAGACATTTCGATCAGCGAATCAGCCGGATCGTAGCCGTGAAAACGAATTTGGGACGCGACCGCATATCGGTCAGACGGAAACGCATTGGTTTCGATCAGGATTTTATGGCGCTCCGTCGACGGGCGATAAAAAGTCGCCATCAACAGATGAAGATTGACGGTAAGCGAATTCATCACTACCACTTCGTCCGGCTTCGCCCCCACCAGCCGCGCCGTCGAAGCCGTCAACAGTTCGTGATACGGCATCCACGGATTCCGTGCTTGAAAATGGCCTTCCACCCCAAGCTGCTCCCAATCCTTCATTTCCTGCTCGACATACGCCCGCGCGCTTTTCGGCTGCAGCCCGAGAGAGTGGCCGCACAGGTAAACTGCATGGCTGCCATCGCGCTTCCTGGGAATATGAAAACGATCGCGATACGATCCCAGCGGATCGGTCGCCGTCAAATGCGCGGCAAATTGCTTTCCAGCTTCAAATTTCTCGATTGCCACTTAGGCCGTCTCCAAGGGCGTCAGTTCGCGCTGAACCAGTGCATCAGCCTTCGACCAGTCGATTTCCGCCACGCTGTGAATTGAATCGCAAAGCTCTGTCAGTACGCGATCCTGGGTTTCGCCGCGGGAACGGGCGAGGGCATAGGGCACGCGGTGAAATGTGACCATCGCATACCTCGGGACAAAAATCTTTGGGTATCGGGCTTCCAGCGCCAGCTCCACTTTCTTCTTGAACAGGAATCGCGGGTCGCCCACCTTATCGCGCATCTCGATGAAATTCTCATTCGCCAGATCGGCGATGGCATCGGTGTTTGCCCTGCGCGCTTCCTCGAATTCCCGAAACAGCCGCGGCCAATCCGGGCCAATCTTGTCCAGCAGCTCAAGAAAGTACGTGCAATCCTCGAACGCGCAATTCATCCCCTGTCCAAAAAACGGCACGATCGCATGTGCCGCGTCCCCCAGCAGCAAAGTTTTTCCATAAGCGCTCCACGGTGCGCATTTGACCGTGACCATCGATCCCGTCGGATTTTCGAAGAATTGTTTCGTCATCTGCGGCATCAGCGGAACCACATCGGCGAATTGTTTCTCGAATAAATCGCGCAAGCCAGCCTCGGTGTTGATCTTGCTGAAACTGGGTTTGCCTTCGAGCGGCAGGAACAGGATGCAGGCAAACGTGCCATCGATATTCGGCAGCGCGATCAGCATGTACGAACCACGCGGCCAGATGTGCAGAGCGTTGGGATCCATCCGGTGCGACCCGTCCGGATTGGCCGTAATCGTCAATTCTTTGTAACCGTAATCGAGATATTGCTGCGAAAAATTGAATCGTCCGACCTTCAGCATTTCGAATCGAATTGCCGACGCCGATCCGTCGCTGCCGATCACGACCTGTGCCGGCATGCTTCTCTCTTGTCCAGAGATCTCGTCACGCAAGCGAAGCGCCGCGGTTTTCAGGTCAATTCCGGTGCAGCGCTCATTGAAATGGAACCGCACGCCCCGCGCTTCGGCTGCGTTTACCAGGGCTATGTTCAGGTCGGCGCGGGAAATGGAATTAATAACCTCGTTCTCATTTTTCCCGTAGGGCTGGAACGTAATCTGGCCTTCCACCGAATGCATCATGCGTCCCTTCATGGGCACGATGATGCGGCGCATCTCCTCCCATAGTCCGGCTTCGCTCAGCGCGTGTATGCCTCGCGTCGAAATAGCGAGATTTATCGAACGTCCGGCACTGATTTCGCCCTGGCGCATATCCGGGCGGCGCTCGTAAATGTCCACGTGGAACCCGCGATCGGCGAGAGAAAGTGCCAGGAGTGGTCCGGTGAGCCCAGCCCCCACGAGCGTGATGAATTTAGAGGAATTGTTCATTTACCGAAGTGACCGTCGCACGCCGGCTGGCCGCCGCTCACTATTCTTGCAGGTACGTCCGCGCTTCCCACAATTCCGGAAAGAACTTCTTCTCCAGCGTCAGCTTCAGGTATGACGATCCAGCGCTGCCACCGGTGCCGGACCTGAAGCCGATGGTCCGTTCGACCATTTGAATATGCCGCAGCCGCCAGCTCACCACCAGCTCGTCAAATTCGGTAAGACGCTCGCAGACGTCGATCCAGTCGCGATAGTTCTTTTCGTCGTTGTACAGCGCATGAATCGCCTTCGCCCGGGATTCAAAGATTTCTCGTTCGGTCTGTGCTTCGCGAGGAGGCGGCAAAAGTTTGAGCGCCTGCAAAGCCGAAAAAAACACATCGCGCAAGGACGGCTCGTGCAGCCTCCGGTTCAGGATCTTGTGCGTCTCCGGCGTCAGCTCGTGATAACGCAGCATTTTTTCGTCTTTGAGCCCGCACAGAAATTCAATTTCGCGAAACTGCTCGGACTGGAATCCGCTGGCCGGCGCGAGCTTTTGGCGAAACGCCAAAAAGTGTGTAGGCAGCATCGTTTCGAGAATGGTGAACTGTTCCACCAACACGCGCATAATCTCAGTGCAGCGCCGAAGCAGGCGGGCCGCCTCATAAACGCCATCCCGCGACGCTGGATTCGCTGCGGCCGCACTCAGATTGGCCACCACGGCGTCCAGGTCGTGCAGCAGCTCCTTAAACCAGAGCTCGTACGTCTGGTGCACCACGATAAACAGCAACTCGTCATGATGCTCTGGCGAAGATTCAGGCACCTGCAGCTTCAGCAATTCCGGAACCTTCAAGTAGGAACTGTAGGTGAGTTTTTTCCCCACGCCCGCGGTATTCGAGGAAGAAATGTCGGGTGCCAGAGGCGCGCGTCCGACCGGACATCCAGAAATAGAATCCGGCTCCGACGCCGTCAGCCTAATGCTTTCCGAACTCGGCTTTGATTTTTTCGGGGCCTGGCTAGCCAGCCACTTTGACGCGTTGTCCACCAGCAGATTCTGTTTAACCGCGGGTGACAACGAACTCTCGCGAATCAGCGAACCGACCCGCTGTTCGCCCAATGGAAACGGGTAATCCGAACCAAGCATCACGCGGTCCGCGCCCATTTTCTCCACCAGAAATTTTAGCGTGCCTTCGTCGAAAACCGCCGAATCCACAAAAAAGCGATTGAGATAGTGGCTCGGCGGGAATTCCGAAGTGCCGCGAGCCACCGGATGATGGTGCCAGGCGTTTTCCATGCGGCCGAGTAGGAACGCGAAGCTCCCGCCTCCATGCGCGAAACAGATCCGCAAATCGGTTGGCAGCCGGTCGAATGCGCCACTCACAATCAACGCAACCAGAGCGAGTTGCGTCTCCGCCGGCATGGCCACGGTCCACGGCATCATGTATTTGGGCATACGCGGCGCTCCCAGCATGTCCCACGGGTGCACCAGCACCGCCGCGCCTTCCGCCGCACAATGGCGCAGAAAAGTCAGAATTCCCGGATCGTCCAGATTTTTATCGCCAACGTGATTGCCGATCTGCACTCCAACATGCCCGGCGCGCATGCAGCGGCTCAATTCCGCGCAAGATGCGTCGATATCCTGCAGCGGAACCTGACAAAGAGCTTTCAACCTTCCTTTCCCTTGTCCGCATAATTCCAGCGCCACGTCGTTGAACATTCGCGCGCAGTCCAGCGCCTGCTTCGCGTCGCGGCCGTAAGCGAACAGCACTGGCGTCGCCGAAATAATCTGCAGGTCGATTCCGTCGCGGTCCATGTCTTCCAGCCGAACGTTTATGTCCCAACAGGCCGACGTGATATGCCGAAATTCGCGGTCACCCAGCATGACGATCGCTTTGCCCGGCTCGGTATGCTTGATCCACGGCCAATCCGGTGTGCCAAACTTCGCCGCCAGATCCGGCCAGGATTTTGGGAAGAAATGGTTATGGATGTCGATGGCTCGCATAGCTTCGGGCACTACGATCGTGGAGCGGGCTTTCCCGGGTGGACGGAGCCGCAATTGGGGCACACGCGCAATTTCTCGTCGCTATGGAATTTCTCAAAAAGCGGCGGCAAATCTTGAACGATGCTCTTCAGCTGCACCTCCGCGCGATGCACCAGATGATGGCATCTTTCGCAATACCATTCGAACCCGTCCTTCTCGCCGTTCGCGCGCGGCATTTCCACCACCAGGCCAATCGTTCCGTGAGCGTGCCGCTGCGGCGAATGGCGCATATGTTTAGGCAGCAGAAAGATCTCACCTTCCTTGATTGGAATCTCGATCGGCGGTTTGCCCGGTGTTTCCATCACCCGGATAAAAATATCTCCCTTCAGTTGATAGAAAAATTCCTCAGCCGGGTCATCGTGATAGTCCACCCGCTGGTTCGGCCCGCCAACCACGGTCACGATCATGTCGCCGTCGTCCCAGACCTGCGCGTTTCCCACCGGCGGCTTCAATTTGTCGCGGTTAGCCTCAATCCAGCCCTGAAAATTAAAAGCTTTCAGCGATTTTATCGATGGCACGGAAGCTCCTTCAAAGCTTTGCGGCGGGCTTGTACGCAATCGCTTTCATTTCGATCAACAAATGAGGATGAGGAAGTTGGTGCACTCCGACCGTCGTTCTCGCCGGCCCCTCTTCATCGAAAAATTCCGCGTACACCTGATTGTATCCGGCGAAATCGTCCATGTTCACCAGATACGTGCAAATCTCGACCAGGTCCCTTAAATCCGCATGCATGCTGGCCAGGATCGCGCGGATATTTTCAATCACCGCGCGCGTCTGCACCCGGATTTCGAGCTGCACGTTCCCCTGTCCGTCGGGTTCCGCGCCGGCAAACGAATTGTCCGCACGCCGCGAACTTGTGCCCGAGACAAACAAGTAATCGCCCGCACGTTTAATGTGCGGAAAACGGCCCCGCGGGTACGCCCGTCCCGCAACGATTTTGCTTTCCATCGCCATTTCGATGCTCACAACTTAACGCAGATATTGTTCAGTTCGGAATAAAAATTCAACGAATGCATGCCGCCCTCGCGCCCGATCCCCGATAGGCCCATGCCCCCGAAGGGCGTTCGCAGGTCGCGCAGAAACCAACAATTGACCCAGGTAATTCCGGCACGCAACTGCTCCGCCACTCGATGGCCGCGCTTGAGCTGCGTGGTCCAAACCGACGCCGCCAATCCGTATTTTGTATCGTTGGCTTTCGCGATCGCTTCCTCTTCCGTATCGAATGGCGCAATGTGGCAAACCGGCCCAAAAATTTCTTCGCGTACGCAGCGGGCCGACTCCGCGAGCCCGGTCAAAATCGTCGGCTCCACATAAAACCCAGTATCGCGACCGTCGCCGAAATGCGGCGCGCCACCGCCCGTGACGATCGTTGCGCCCTCGTTTCGCGCCAATCCGTAATATCCAAGAACTTTCTCCCGATGATTTTTGGAAATGAGCGGCCCAGTTGTTGTCGTCTCGTCCGTCGGCCACCCCAGACGCAGTCCTTCCGCCTTCTTCTTCAGCGCCAGCACGAAACGCTCGAACAACGGTCGCTCGACATAGATTCGTTCGGCGCATAAACACACCTGGCCGGTATTCATGAAAACCGCATCGGTCAGACCGACAATCGTTTCTTCAAGATCGCAGTCGGCGAAAACGATCGCGGCATTCTTACCCCCCAGCTCAAACGAAACCGGTTTTACATTAGCCGCCACCGTGCGCATGATCGCCGCCCCAGTGCTGGATTCACCCGTAAACGTAAACCCATCTACCCCGGCGTGCGAAGTCAGAAACTCCCCGGCCGAGTCCGGCCCGAATCCGTGAACCAGATTGAATACGCCGCGCGGCACTCCTGCTTCCTGCATCACCTCAGCCAGCAATGTTGCGCTGCCTGGAGTTTCCTCTGACGGTTTTACCACCACACAATTTCCGCACGCTAGTGCCGGGGCAACTTTCCAAGTCAGCAGCAAAAGTGGCAAATTCCACGGAGTGATGATTCCAACCACGCCCAGCGGTTTCCGCACCGCATAGTTGAGCGCGGCAGACCCATCCGCCAACTCGGTACGATAGGATTCCAACGGCGCCGTCTTGATCAGTTCCGCAAAGGCTCGAAAATTCGCCGCACCGCGAGGAATATCAATCTTGGACGCGAGCGAGACCGGCTTCCCGGTATCCGCCACTTCCGCCGCAACAAATTCCTGAAACCTGCCCTCAATTCCATCCGCAATTTTCTGCAGAATCGCCGCGCGCTTCGGAATCGAGAGCCTCCCCCAATCGCCCCGCAGAGCCGATGTCGCCGCGCCCACGGCTTCGCTCACCTGGCTGCGATCGGCTTCCGACACTTGTGCGACAACCGAACCGTCTGCGGGATTTATGTCGGGAAATTCGCGCGAACCACGCACGAAGCGGCCATCAATATAATTTTGGATTATTTTCATCGGTCCGCTAGCGAAGCCGGCGTTCGAAAACCTACTGCATACCATACCAAAATCGAAGCCAGTTTGCGGCGAGACGTAAGCACAGCCACGCGCCCATGACGATCAAACTGGGCGCACGCCTCTACTGAGCAGGTGGCGGATTCGGAGGCGGCTCGGCCGCCACATCTTTCTGCGAAGGCAATTGCGATGCGTCCCAGCCTCCGCCAAGCGCTTCGACCAGTTGGACGCTTGCGGTCATTTGCTGTATTCGAAGAGTCACGGCGGTTTGTTCGTTGCTGAGCAGCGTAGTTTGGTCGGTCAAGACGTTGAGGTAAGGATCGATTCCCAGTTTGTAGCGGTCAGTCGCAACCTTCAACGCGCGCTGGGCGGAAGCGACGGCGGCATCTTCTTGTTGAATTTCGATGGAAAGCAGTCGCAATGCCGCCAGGTTATCTTCCACCTGCTGAAACGCAGTCAGCACGGTTTCGCGATAATTCGCGACGGTCGCATCATACTGCGCGCGAAACTGCAAAACGGTCGCATGTCGCAATCCGCCATCGTAGATCGTTTCCGATAGCGCCGGTCCCACCGAAAAAAAACGGCTGGGCCAAGTGAACCAGCTGGTAAAAGAATGCGATTCAAGCCCTGCCGCTGCGCTCAAGGTCAGTGTCGGATAATACGCTGACACCGCCACGCCAATTTGCGCGTTGGCCTGTTCCATCAGCCTCTCATTCGCAGCAATATCAGGACGCCGTTCCAGCAGTTGCGAAGGAACTCCGAACGGAATTGCGGGCGGCGTCGATTTCAAAGGTTCAGCCGCGATCGAAAAAGAGGACGGAGGTTGACCAACCAGCATGGCGATGGCGTGTTCAAACTGCGCCCGCATGATGCCCAGGTTCGTATCCTGTGCCTGGGTCGATTCCAATTGAGTTTCAGCCTGCGCCACTGATTCATCGGAATCGATTCCGGTGTCGTACAAAGCCTTAGTCAGGTTCAGCGATTCCTGAAACGCAATAACCGTGGAATCCAGAAGTTGTTTCAGGTTGTCCTGCCCGCGAAGTTGGAAATAATCCGCGGCCACTTCGGCCTGAGCCGTGAGCCGGACATTTTCCAGGTCTGCTTCGCTAGCCTGCGCCGCCGCGGCCTGCGCCCGAACCGTATTGCGAACGCGGCCCCACAAATCCGGCACCCAGGTCGCGTCAAACGGAAAATCGAAGAGTGACGAGGTCCCCGCGCCGGTGGCCGCCGAAGACAACCCGGAAGCCGCGGGTTGTCGACTGGTCGTGATTGTGGGACCCACCGAAACGGTAGGGTAATATTGCGCCCGGGCCTGCTTCACCAGAGCTCTGGCTGCGAAATAGCTCGCCGCTGCCGACTTGATGTTTTGATTCGAAATGTTGACCTGCTCTTCGAGCGCATTAAGTTGCGGGTCGTTAAACAATTCCCACCATTTGCCATGCAGCACAGCGTCTTGCGGCTGAGCCACTTTCCAGCCGTCCGTCTTGCTGAAATCCGCCGGGGTCAGTTCCTTGTAGGCTTGCGGGGCCTGCGCCGCAGGTTTCTGATATTTTGGCCCGACCGTACATCCACTGAAAATCAATGCGGTAATCAGCGTTACTGTAACCAAGGGATATTTGGGCGAATTATAAATGTGCAGGCTCCGATGCTTCGAATTATGAGAAACGCTTTTAGTCAATCTTTTCAAATGACCACTCATCCTAGATTCGCTTCGGGCGTCGACGCGTAGGACTTGGTATGCCGGCTGGCCCATCGCAAACGCAAGCGATCCAGATAGAGATAAACCACCGGCGTCGTATACAGCGTCAACATCTGGCTGACGATCAGCCCGCCGATGATCGTCACACCCAGCGGCCGCCTCAATTCCGAACCCGTTCCAGTCCCCAGGGCCAAAGGAAGCGCGCCGAAGAGCGCCGCCATGGTGGTCATCAGAATCGGGCGAAAGCGCAGAATGCATGCCTGGAAAATCGCCTCTTCCGACGTTTTGTTTTCTAGTCTTTCCGCCGCCAACGCAAAATCGATCATCAGAATCGCGTTCTTCTTGACGATGCCAATCAGCAGGATTACTCCGATCAGCGCGATCACGCTGAGATCGATGTGGAATATCAACAAGGCGAGCATGGCGCCAACGCCGGCCGATGGCAGCGTTGACAAGATCGTGATGGGGTGGATGAAGCTTTCATACAGCATCCCGAGCACGATGTAAATCGCGAGCAGCGCGGTAAGAATTAGATAAGGCTCGGTGGAGAGCGAAGCTTGAAACGCCTGCAATGTTCCCGAAAACATTCCGTGAATTGAGGCTGGCATGCCCATCGAAGTTTCCATCTGGTTAATCGCCGCGGCCGCATCGCTCAGCGCCACTCCCTGCGCCAGATTGAAAGAAATCGTCACCGACGGGAACTGGCTCTGGTGGTTCACCGAAAGCGGAGCCGTTTGCGGCGCATAGTGCGTAATCGCGCTGAGCGGCACCTCGGTGCCGACCGCTGGGCGAACGTAGATATCGCTGAGTGAAGATGGATTCTGCCAAAACTGCGGCGCCACTTCCATCACCACGTGATACTGGTTCAACGCCGTGTACATCGTCGAAACCTGCGCCTGTCCGAACGCTTCGTACAAGGTGTTATCGATCGTTTCGGGCGTAATGCCCAGTCGCGACGCCGTATCGCGGTCGTAAATTAGCGACGCCTGCAAGCCGCTATTTTGTTGGTCGGAATTCACATCGGTCAGAATGTGCTGCTTCTTCATCTGCGTCAGAAGAACCGGGCCCCATTTCACCAGGTCGTCCAGCGAGTCGCTCTGAATCGTGTATTGGTACTGCGCGTTGCTCTGTCGGCCGCCGATGCGCAGGTCTTGCCCCGCTTGCAGGAAAACCGTGGCGCCCGGGATTGACACCAACTGCGGCCGCAATCGATCCACCACCTGGCTGGCGCTGATTTTGCGTTCGCTCAGCGGCTTCAGCGATAGATAAATGAATCCGGTATTTACTGCGCCACCGCCGCCGGTGAACGCGCCCACGTGCAGCACTGCCGGATCGGTTTTTATTTTCTGCACAAAGCGCAGGGTCAGGTCCTGCATGGCCTGAAAAGAAATGTCCTGTGCGCCCTGAATGCCGCCAAAAACGCTCCCGTTGTCTTGTTCCGGAAAAAATCCCTTAGGCACGATCATGAACAAAAACACATTCACGCCGATGGTGATGAGCAGCACCGTCAGGGTGATCGCCGGATGTTCCAGCACCCAGGTCAACGTGCGCTCGTAGAACGATAGCATCCCTTCGAAAAACTTCTCGCTCAGGTTATAGAGCCGGCCATGTGTTTCGCCTTCGTGGTTTTTCAAAAGCTGCGAACACATCATCGGCGTCGTCGTCAGCGATATGGCGAGTGATACCAGGATCGCCACCGAGAGCGTGACCGCAAACTCGCGGAACAGCCGCCCCACAATTCCACCCATCAAAAGAATGGGAATAAACACAGCCACCAGCGAAATGCTGATCGAAAGCACGGTGAACCCAATCTCGGACGCGCCTTTCAGCGCCGCCTGCATCGGGCTCATGCCCTGTTCCAGGTATCGCGAAACGTTCTCAATCACTACAATCGCGTCGTCCACCACGAATCCCGTAGCCACGGTCAAGGCCATCAAGGAAAGGTTGTCGATGCTGTAGCCAAACAAATACATCGCACCAAAGGTTCCAATCAGCGAAACCGGAACGGCTACGCCGGGAATCAGGGTGGCGCGGACGTTCCGCAGGAACACGAACACCACCAGAATTACCAGCACCACGGAAATCATCAGCGTCCGTTCGACATCTTTCACCGACGCGCGGATCGTCGAAGTTCGATCGAGCACCACCGTGAAATCCATCCCTGCGGGGACCGAAGCCTCGAGTATCGGTATAGTGGCGACGATACGATCGACCGTGTCGATGATGTTCGCGCCCGGCTGCCGGAAAACGATCAGGATCACGCACGGTTTCCCGTCCAAAAATCCCGCGGCCCGGATGTTCTCCACCGAGTCCGTAACGTCGGCGATGTCCGATAATTTAATCGCTGCCCCGTTGTGGTAGCCGACGATCAACGGCTTGTAATAAGCCGCCTTCATCAATTGATCGTTCGCCACGATGTCCTGAGTGACGTGCCCATTCGTAATCTGGCCTTTCGCCAAATTCGCGTTCTGGGTGCTCAGCATCGAATTTACGTCCTGCAAGCCCAGCCCGAAGTTATTCAATTGCGTCGGATTCAATTCCACTCGAACCCCGGGCAATGAACTTCCTCCGACGGTGACCTGGCCCACTCCTTCGACTTGCGAGAGGCTCTGCTGTACGATCGTCGAGGCCGCGTCGTACATCGGCCCCCGGTCATAGATTTTCGAGGTCATCCCCAGAATCAAAATGGGCGAATCCGCCGGATTCACTTTGCGGTACGTGGGATTGGCGGGCAGGTTCGCCGGCAGATAGCTGCGCGCGGCGTTAATGGCCGCTTCCACGTCTCGCGCCGCGCCATCAATGTTTCGATTCAAATCGAATTGCAGCGTAATACTCGTCGTGCCCAGAAAGCTCGACGACGTCATTTCGGTTACGCCCGCGATTCTGCCAAATTGCCGTTCCAACGGCGTGGCGACCGACGAAGCCATGATCTCCGGAGCCGCTCCCGGCAGGGTGGCGGCCACCGACACCGTAGGGAAATCCACTTGCGGCAGTGACGATACCGGCAGCACGCGAAACGCAACCGCACCCGCCAGCGCAATCGCGATGGTCAGCAGCGTCGTGGCCACGGGCCGATGTATGAATGGCGCGGAAATGTTCATCGTTAGTCCGCCGGAACGGATTCAGCACTCGTGTTATCGCCGGCCCGATACGCCGCAAATCTTTTCGCCAGATTATCGAAGAAAATATAAATGACCGGCGTGGTGTAAAGCGTCAGCACCTGGCTCAGCAGCAAACCACCGACCATCGCGATGCCCAGCGGCCGCCGCAGCTCCGATCCGATTCCGTTGCCGAGTGCCAGCGGAAGGCCGCCCAGCAGCGCCGCCATGGTGGTCATCATGATTGGCCGGAATCGCAACAAACACGCCTCGTAAATCGCGTCTTCCGAACTTTTTCCGTGCTTACGCTCCGCCTCCAGCGCGAAGTCGATCATCATGATTCCGTTCTTCTTCACGATGCCGATCAGCAGGATGATGCCAATCAACGCGACCACGCTCAATTCCTGCCCGCAGATGATCAGCGCCAGAATCGCGCCCACGCCCGCCGAAGGCAGCGTCGATAGAATCGTGATCGGATGGATGTAGCTCTCGTACAAAACTCCCAGCACGATATACACCGTGATCAGTGCCGCCAAAATCAGGATCGGTTCGTTACTCAACGAAATTTGAAAAGATGCCGCCGTCCCCTGGAACGCAGCCTGCACACTGAGCGGCATCTGCAGATCTTTCTGCGCGGCGTTGATAGCTTGGGTCGCCTCGCCCAAGGATGCTCCGGGCGCCAGGTTGAACGAAATCGTGACCACCGGGAATTGCCCCTGATGGTTTACCGACAACGGAGCGCTTCGCGATTCAAAATGCGTAAACGCACTCAGCGGAACAGCCGCGCCATTCGGCGTAGTGACTGCGGTGGGATTTGCCGAACCGGAACTCCCTGTGCTTTTGAGCGGCGAAGGATTTGGCGAGTTTCCCCCGGAACCTGACGCCGTGGACGACGTGATTACGTTATTCCCCGCGGTCGAAGAGGTCGTCAAAGCCGTCGAGGCCAGCGCCGAACGCACGTAAATATCGTTCAATTTCGATGGGTGCTGCTGGAACTCCGGCATCGTCTCCAGAATCACGTGGTATTGATTCAGCTGCGTGTACAGCGTCGAAATTTGCCGCTGGCCAAAGCCGTCGTACAGCGTCTGATCGATACTCGTCGGCGTAATGCCCATGCGCGAAGCGGTCACTCGGTCGATCACGAGCGCCGCGGAGAGCCCGCTGGTCTGCTGATCCGTAGCCACATCCTGAATCTGCGGCAGCTGCCTCAGCTTATCCATCAACCGCGAAGTCCACACATTCAGTTCATTCCCATCCGGATCTTCCAGCGTGTATTGATATTGCGTACGGCTCACCCGGTCTTCTACCGTCAGGTCCTGCACCGGCTGCATGTACAGCGTGATCCCTTCCAGCTTCGATAGCTCGGACTGCAGACGGCGGATCACGGCCGACGCGTTGATCCCGCGATCTTCCAGCGGCTTCAGATTTATAAGGATTCGGCCGCTATTCAACGTGGTATTCGTTCCGTCGATTCCGATGAAGGACGACAGGCTCTCGACCGCGGGATCTTTTAGAATGACGGCACTGAGCTGCTGTTGCCGTTGGGCCATAGCTTCGAACGAAATATCTTCCGAAGCTTCTGAAATTCCTTGAATGATGCCGGTGTCTTGCACCGGGAAAAAACCTTTGGGCACGATCACGTATAGAAGTATCGTCAATAACAGCGTTGCGACCGCGACAATCAACGTCATCGTCTGGTGTTGCAGTACCCACTTCAAAGTCCGGCCATAGAATCCAATTACTGCTTCAAATCCGCGCTCGGACAATTTGTAAAAGCGCCCGTTTTGCGCCTCCGGATCGTGCTTCAACAATTTTGCGCACATCATCGGCGTCAACGTCAGCGAAACCACCGCCGATACCAGAATGGTCACGCTCAAGGTGATCGCGAATTCGCGGAAAAGCCGGCCGACGATGTCGCCCATAAAAAGCAGCGGGATCAAAACGGCGATCAGTGAAATCGTCAGCGAAACGATGGTGAATCCGATCTGCTGCGAGCCATTCAGCGCCGCTTCCAGCGGCCGCTCGCCTTCCTCGATGTACCGCACGATGTTCTCGATCATCACGATCGCGTCGTCCACCACGAACCCGGTGGAAATCGTCAACGCCATCAGCGTCAGATTGTTCAGGCTGTATCCGGCCAGGTACATCACGCCAAACGTGCCCACCAGCGATAAAGGCACAGCGACGCTGGGGATGATCGTGGCCCGTATATTGCGCAGGAACAAAAATATAACCATGACCACCAGCGCCACGGTGAGCATCAGTTCGAATTGCACGTCCCTCACCGACGCACGGATTGTGGTGGTGCGGTCCGTGAGAACCGTGACGTTCACTGCTGCCGGCAAACTCGTTTGCAGCAGCGGCAAAAGTTTTTTAATGCGGTCGACCGCGTCAATGATGTTGAAACCGGGTTGCCGTTGAATGTTGACGATCACCGCAGGAGTTAAATTCATCCAGGCGGCCTGCTTGATGTTCTCCACGTCGTCAATTACATTCGCCACTTCGGAAAGTACCACCGGTGAACCGTTGTGATAGGCGACCACCACCTTCTGAAAATCTTTGCTGGTCAGCAACTGATCGTTCGCGTCAATCTGGTAGTCCTGCTGCGCCCCGTCGAAATTTCCCTTCGCCAAATTTAGGCTAGTTTGCTGCAGCGCCGTGCGCACATCTTCCAGGTTGATTCCGTAGGACGAGAGCGCCGTCGGATTCGCCTGCACCCGGATCGCCGGCTTCTGTCCTCCGCTGATGCTGACCAGTCCGATGCCCGGCAACTGCGAGATTTTTTGCGCCAGCCGCGTGTCCGCCAGATCTTCAATTTGCGACAGCGGAATCGTTTTCGAAGTCAGGGCCAGCGTCAGGATCGGCGTATCGGCGGGATTCGTTTTGCTGTAGATCGGCGGGACGGGCAAGTCCACCGGCAAGTACGACTGCGAAGCATTGATCGCGGCCTGCACTTCTTGTTCGGCCACGTCGATATTCAGTTGCAGCGAAAATTGCAAAACTATAATCGAACTGCCGTCCGAACTGGTGGACGTCATCTGGTTCAGCCCCGGCACCTGGCCAAACTGTCTTTCCAGCGGAGCCGTTACTGCCGACGCCATCACGTCGGGATTCGCCCCGGGATAAAATGTCACCACCTGAATGGTCGGGTAGTCCACTTCGGGCAGCGCCGAGATGGGCAATTGCGTGTAGCCCACAAATCCTGCGAGCAGAATCGCCGCCATCAACAGCGAGGTCGCGACCGGCCGCAGGATAAATGCGCGAGACGGATTCACTGTTTACTCGCTCCCGCTGAATTCCCACTAGGATTCGAACCGGATCCGGTACCGCTGCCCAGGCCTCCCGTTCGCGAAGCGCCCGGCGGGTTCTGCCCCGAACCTGATTCCGACCCTGAACCAGCCCCGGATCCATTTGCGTTTCGCACAGTGACTTTCGCGCCATCCTGCAGCTTGTCGAACCCAGTCATCGCAATCACATCGCCCGGCTGAATTCCTTGCACCGCGGCAGTGTTGCCGTCGGTGGTTCCCACCGTTACGTTCTGCACCGCCGCCGTCTGATCCGGCTTTATAAGGTAGACGTACGCATTCTGCGCATTCCGCTGAATCGCTGCCGCCGGAACCAGCGTGGCGTCCTGCTGCGTATCCACCAGCAGCCGCGCGTTCACAAACTGATTTGGAAATAGCGTCAGGTCGCCGTTCTGAAAAATGGCCTTCAGCTTCACCGTCCCAGTCGACGTGTCGATTTGATTGTCCAGCGTCAACAACGACCCCGACGACAGCTTGGTCAATTGGTCGCGATCCAGAGCGTCCACCGACATCTTGTGCCCTGCTTTCATCTGCTTCTGAATTTGCGGCAAATAGTCTTCCGCCACGCTGAAGATCACGGTAATCGGCTGCAATTGCGCGACAACGACCAGCGGAGTGGTGCTTCCCGACGTGACAATGTTCCCGGGGTCGAGCAAACGCAGACCAACTCGGCCTTCAATCGGCGCGCGAATCGTCGTGTAGTCCACGTTGGTTGTCGCCGCCGCCACCGTACCTTGATCGTTTTTTACCGATCCCTCGACCTGCTTCACCGTCTGCACCTGATCGTCCAGCTGCTGCTTCGCGATCGCATTCCGATTGAAGGCTTCCTGGTACCGATTCAAATCGATGCGGCCTTCAGCCAACAATGCTTCGTCATGGGCCAGCGTGCCTTCCGCTTGCGTCAGCGCCGCTTGATAAGGGCGCGGGTCGATCTGCAGTAATAGATCGCCCTTGTGCACCATCTGCCCTTCGCGATAGTTCACGCTGTTAATCTGGCCATCCACGCGGCTGGTAATCGTTGCGGTATAAACCGGCGTAACCGTGCCCAACGCGTTGATGTAGATCCCGATCGGCCCTTTTGTTGCCGTGGTGGTCGTGATCGGAACCCCGCGTTGGGCCAGCGCTGCCTTCTGCTTGGCCGCTTGTGCGGCAGATTGCTTGTTCTGGTACATGCGGAAGCCGACCAAGCCAATCAGCAATAAAAGGATGATCCAGACCCACCAGAAGCTTCGCTTTTGGGGCAGCTGTTCGGCTGGCCTTTTCGAAGCCGAATGCGGGGTGTTCGGCACACCGCTCGTAGTCGTAGTTGCGCTGTCGTGTTTTGCTGGGTTGGGAAAATTCTCGGCCACGTATAGTCCTCTTTTATAAGAACCGCTTGCGCAGCGGTCACCTTAAGTAATGTTCCGATAAATCGGCCATGCCGCTGAGCGCGGCCGATGGCCTGGTTGAATTATCGGGCGTTTTACTGCGAATTGGCTAGCAACTCTTCTTGGGCTCAATCCGGCAACGGCAGGTCGTCGAATGGACGTATATCGGCTGCTTCGGATCTTTAGGCATTCCTCTCGGATGAATTAGCACCCTTATATTCCGACGAGCCCCGAGCAGATTTGGTTTCAATTGCATTCAACTCGTGGTGCGGCTCTCGCTCATTTTTGCCCATCCTGTGACCCGTTTCATGATCCATGCTGTGACCCGTTTCGTGACCAAAGTGCCGCCGCGCCCAGCAGCGCCGACTGCGACCCAAACTGGGCCTGAATGATCCGAACCTGGCTTCCGCGGGGATGGCTCGCCAGCGTCTGCAATCTCCGCCGCATCTGTGGCGCATACGAAAACATCAGCCGTCCCAGGCCGCCGCCAAATACAATCGCTTCGGGTTCCAACAGATCGATGACGTTGCCCAGCCACACCGTGAGCCGCTCCACCGCTTCGTCCACGACCTGAACTGCGACGCGCTCTCCCCTTGCCGCCGCTCTACCGATCAGCTCTGCATTTAATCCGCCGGATGTCCTTCTCGCCAGCTGGGCCAGCGGCGAATTTTTCAGCCGCCGCTGTGCCAGCAACGATTTCGCGCCTCGCGCCAAAGCCTTGCCCGACGCGTACATCTCCACGCACCCTCGCTTCCCGCAGGGGCAAAGCGGGCCGCGATAATCAATGCTCATGTGCCCGCCTTCGCTCGAGATGATCTGCAGATTCCCGCGTTCGTCTCGATGGACGATTCCAGTTCCGATCCCTGTACCGAGGCTCACATAAAAAAAATTATGGAATCTGCCCGCGCTGCCCCACCTTCCTTCCGCGGCTGCTGCCGCACTGGCATCGTTTTCCATTCGAACGGGCAGACCATACGCCTCGTGAAGTTTCTGCGCCAGCGGATAGTTGCTCCAACACGGCAAATTCGCCGCCTTTAAAATTTTTCCAGCCGGTACATCCAGCCAGCCTGGCACCGCTACTCCCATTGACCGAACGTCCCGTGCGTGGGGGTGGCGAAGCACCGCATCGATGGCCCGTCGTACCGCTGCCAGTCCGTCGCTCGCGCGGCTGTCGGCCACCATGGCCGTTCGTTCGCTGAAAATTATTCTACCTCCCACGCTCACCAGAGCGGCCTCGACCTTGGTTCCACCAATATCGACTGCCAGCACCAGGTTTCGCGCCGTCTGTCGCCGGGCAGGCGTTCGTTGGCGTCGATGGGAATGTGCCTTCACGTTCGAATGATCCTCCGGGCTGAATTGCTCCGCGAGTATAGGGCAAAACCCTGGCAGGCGAGCGGCCGGGCTGCAATCGAAATCAAAGACTGTCCGTAGCCCCGCGTCTACCTGGAAAGGCTATTTCCGACGTACAATTTTCCATCATCTTTATGTTATTGGGAGGGCATATGTCGCGCAGGTCTTGGGGAATTTTAATCGTCGTCGCCCTGTTATCGAGCGGGTGCTCCTCCACCTACTATCAATTGATGGCCAAACTCGGTAAGGAAAAGCGCGACATCCTGGTCCAGCGCGTCAAGGACTCCAAGAAGGATCAGGAACAAACCAAAGAGCAGCTGAAAACCACCATGGAATCCTTCCAGGAATTGACCGGTTTTCAGGGCGGCTCGCTCGAGAAAGCTTATAGAAAACTAAATACCGAATACGAGCGTTCCGCAGACCAGGCTGGCAAGCTCCATGACCGCATCAAATCCATCGACCAGGTCAGCAATGACCTCTTCGCCGAGTGGCAGACCGAAATCAACGGCATGCAGAACGCTAAGCTGAAATCCAGGAGTGCCGCCCTGTTGCAGGATGCCAAGGCGCGCCAGGCCACCTACCTGAAGGCCATGAACCGCACCGAGGCCCAGATGACGTCCGTCCTCACTTCCTTTCATGACCAGGTTTTATTTCTGAAGCACAACCTCAATGCCCGGGCCATCGGCTCGCTGAAGGGCACCTCCGCCAGCATCAATACCGATGTGACCGCCCTGATCAAAAGCATCGATAGCTCCATCCAGGAAGCTGACAATCTCATTTCGTCGCTCTCCCATACCGACGCCAGCTAGCCGTCCACCAGCTTTCCCGCGTCCTTAGCGTTGACACAATTGGCTGCGCCCCCTAGAATCTCGGCACGCGGGAAAGCCATTGGCGGCCCCTGGTCCTGGGTCCAGTTGCTCTTCCCGGGGGGCCCCTATCTCCGCTGTGTCCTCTAAGCCGAAAATCGCCATCGTCGACGATGACGTCAGTCTGCGCTCGAAAATCGCCTCAGCCCTTCGTTCGCATTTTGAAGTGCTCGAAGGTAAAAACTACGAAGACGCCTACAAGCTGCTGCAGGAATCGGAACTCGACGTACTCCTGCTGGCCATGCCCATCGGTTCGGGCGGCGTCAAAGAATGCGTCCATCTGCTCGATCGCCTGACGAGCGGCAATATCGACACCCTCGTTATTGTTCTCAGTTCCGACGAAACCAAATCCACCGCCCTTAAAGTCATCGACGCCGGCTCCTACGATTATTTCATCAAGCCCATCGACACCGACGTGCTCCGCCACCTGCTCGAGCGCGCCGTCGAAAAGCTCCACATCCAACGCGAAAACCGCATCCTGCGCGAAGAGATTACCCGTAAGAATTCCCTAGGCGACCTCATCGGCGCCACCGACGCCATGCGCCACGTATTCGACTCCATCAAGCGCATGGCCCGCGCCAGCACCAACGTCATCATCCGCGGTGAGAGCGGCGTCGGAAAGGAATTGGTTGCTCGCGCCTTGCATGAAGAAAGCCCGCGCCGCAACCGTTCCTTCATCAGCGTCAACTGCGCGGCCTTGCCGGAAGGCTTGATCGAAGCCGAACTATTCGGCTACGAGCGCGGCGCCTTCACCGGCGCTGTCGCCACCAAGGAAGGCCGCATCGAGCTCGCCCATCAGGGCACTTTGTTCCTGGATGAAATCGCCACCCTCACCCCGCCCCTGCAGAGCAAATTGCTACGCGTACTGGAAGACCGGTCGCTGACCCGCTTGGGCGGCAAGAAATCGATGAAGGTGGACTTCCGGCTGGTCAGCGCTACCAATGAAGACCTGGAAGAAATGGTGCGCCAGGGCACGTTCCGGGAGGACCTTTACTATCGCATTCACGTGGTCCCCATTTTCGTCCCCAGCTTGCGTGAACGCGTCGAAGATATACCGGTACTCGCCCAATACTTCGCCAGCGTTTATTGCGCAGCGAACGGCTTCCCTTTGAAACAAATCGATGACGAAGCGATGTCGGCGCTGAAACGCTACGCCTGGCCCGGCAACGTCCGTGAACTCGAGAACGCCCTGCAGCGCCTGGTCATCATGACCGACGGCGATGTCATCACTCTCAAAGACTTGCCTGCCGATATGTCGCAATCGGGTCCCAGGCACTCCCGCAACGGCTTTCGCATTCCCGCCTCCGGCATCCATCTGGATAAGGAAATCGAGGCGTTCGAAAAGCGCTGGCTACAGGAAGCCCTGGAACACGCCAAGCAAAACAAGACTGAAGCCTCGCACCTGCTCGGAGTCGACCGCAACCGCATGAATTACCTTTGCCGAAAATATAACTTGTAACTGAGACCTGCCGCTCGACTCAGGCTAAAATCCGAGTTCTTATGTCGTGGCCAGCGGTCTTTAACGGCAAGATCGAACTTTGACGCGTAGAAAAATTCAATACGCTCCTCGAATTTTCAACAAATCCCTTCGACCCACCGGCGTTTGAAGCGCGAGTTTCGCGGCGAAGTGGATGAATTTGCGTGTGATAGTAAATCGTAGCGTCGAAAAACGATTTGGCCCCGCGATTGCACTCCGTGTAAGCCGTAAGGCCACACTCAAGATCTTATAGCGAAAAAGGAGACTCACGATCATGGCGAAGACGAAAGCAATTAAGAAGGGCAAGAAGCTTGGAACCGTGAAGCCGCTTTCCCGTACCGCGACCAAAATTGGCTAAATCAGGCCCCAAAACCTGATTGAGTGGAAGTCCGAAGGCCGCCGTCCCAGGAACGGCGGCCTTTTTATTTTGCTCCGGGCGTTTTGCCAATATGAATCAGGTCCGGATTCGCCAGCCGTCCGCTAGTTCGTTTGTCTCTTCCAGCCATTTCCTCAATCTGCTCTGCCGTCCGATCCGAGCGTTGAAAAAATCAACACGCCCTCGCAAATTTCAACACAAAGTGAAGGGCTGCCTCCCGCCGTCCAGAACGGTAAAGGTCTTATCTTGTTAGGCTTGGCAGGCAGGAAACCAATCCCGCGGTTTGGCGAGTCAATTGCAATCTAAGTCATCGCACTGCGAAACAAACAAGATCTTACGAGAGACAAGGGAGATTAAAACCATGGCGAAACCGAAACCAGTGAAGAAAGGCAAGAAACTCGGCAGCGTGAAGCCGTTGATGAAGCCTGACGTGATGCCCTCCATCACCCCCCTGATGAAGATTAGGTAGTTTTTTTGAGTTCGTCGCACCAGGCCCCAAAACCTGACTGCGATCGAAGTAGTACCTCGAAGGCCGCCGTCCCAGGAACGGCGGCCTTCTTTTTTTTCCAGCGCGCCGGATTCACTCACCAAATCTGCGACTTCGCCCATCGCCACGTCGCCCGGCAGAACTGCCACGCCAGCGGCGAACTCTTTCCCGCGATTCTCGCCGTTCCGGTCATGCCCTCGCGCAGCGAACCGTCAGCGTTCGGAAATTCCATCTCCACCGCGAAATAGTTCGTCAACTTCTGCCCCAACCGCTGCAGTTCCTCGGTTTGAGCCACCGGATGGTCCAGTGCCGCCGCCGGCATAATTTTCTCTACGCTGCCGCTGTACGTCCGGAACGGAAACGGCGCCACCTTCACTTTCACGGCCGCCCCGTCCTTAACGTCCTCTAGTTCCCAGTCTCGCACTAAGATCCGCGCCTTCATGTTGCTGCGATCCACCACTTTCCCCAGGCTGTCGCCCGCTTGCATGAATGACCCGGCCTTCTGATCCAGATCGTCGGCGACAATAACTCCGTCAATTGGAGCCCGCACTTGCAGTAAATCGACATTCCTTTCGGTCACCGCCAGCTCCTGACTCAACCGGCTGCGTTCCCTCACGCCGATCGCTGCTTTGTCGTAGTCCGACCGCTCTTGCCCATTCCGCAGCTCGCTATTTGCCAGCGACATTTCGTCGCGGAGCCCGCGTGATTCACTTTCAAGTTCAGGATTGCGCAGCACGGCGAGCACCTGCCCCGCTTTCACCGTTTCTCCAGCACGCGCATACACCGCCTGCACCTGCCCGGAAACCTGCGCGCGGATCGGCGCGCTCTTTCCTGGCTCCATCACCAATGCCGTCGAGACTCGCGTCGTCATCGGCGGCACCAGCAGCAGCAGCGCGAGCCCCGCCGCCCCGGCCTGCTGCCACCGCGTCACTTTCCACGCCATATAATCCTCCTTCTTCTGCCGGAACCATCCGCGCACCAGCGGAATCGACTCGCGAATGCCTTTGCGCGCGAGAAAATAAATCACTCCCAATGTCGCCAGGTATCCCCAATCACCCAGCCGCGCCACCAGAATGTTCTTCACGAAAACCAGCACCAGGATCAGCAGCGACGTGCTGTAAATCACCGCGGCCACCCCAAACAAGAAGAAAATGCGCCGTTGCCGCTTGGTCGCCTGGGGCAGTTCCACATCTTGAAACAACAGATACTTTCGCGTCCAGGCCCGCAAAAATTCGAAAGAATCCTCCCGCAGATTATCGATATCCAGGAATTGCGACAGCGCGTAATAACCGTCGGCCTTGATCAGCGGGTTCAGATTCAGCACCGCCCCTTGAATCCCGCTCAGTAGCATCATTTTGTAAGCGATGTCGTTCGTCACCGAACCCGGCGGACTGAAGTGCCAGACCAGCGCCGAAATTCCGCACAGCACCATCTCGATCCAGATTCCCGCGAAGATCACCCATTGCCGCTCGGACCCCTTCGTGAACAGCAAAATGTCGGTGGTATCGGTGTAAAAAGCCGGCGTGAAGTAAATCAGCAGAAACCCCATCTGGTGCACGTCGCCGCCGAAATGTTTGCAGGTCAGCCCATGACCAAATTCGTGGATGGCCCCCAGGACCAACAGCAGAATCCAGAAAATCCAGATGTCGTACGCGCTCTTATTTGCGAAATTGTAAAGCTCACTCGTGTCCTGCTGCACTCGCGTCCAATCTCCAGCCAGCAAGTAGAAAGAAACCGCAAAAATGAATAACGAGAAATAAACGAATCCCCAGGTGAACATCCAGCTCAGATACGGATCGATTTTCTCTAATGTCTTATTCGGATCCCAGGCTTTGAAGCTGATATAAAGCATGCTCGATTGGTCCACGCGCCCTTTACGCTCGTCGCGGATCCGTTCCAGCACCGCCAGATTTTTTTCGCCGATCGATCTTTCCCACATCGCCGGCTCGATGCTGTCGATGAATTCCAGCGCCTCGGTCTCATCCAGCGGTGATTCCGGATGGCGTGCGGTCATCTCCTCGGCGATTTCGGTGTAGGTGCGGGTGCCATCGCACAGCTGCAGCAGCTCGTATTCCGTACTGCCATATCGATTGTAGGAATTTGTTTCCTGGTTCTTGATGACGTAGCTGGTCTCGCCCGCCACGGTCTGCTCGCTGATCCGCAGATCGTCGCGCAGCTTGGGACGCCGCAATCCTTTAGCCAGGACGCTGGAGACTTGCAGGCTGGTAGGGCCAAATCGCATAGCGGCGGCGTTACGGTTTCGGACTGCTGTTCGTGGCTGAACTTCCGGGCCAGATAACTTTTACGGCCATCCCTGGCCGCAAATCTGCAATGTTCGCCCCGCTCAATTGCGCCAGCACGTCATAACTATCGCTGGCGGCGTCAATGGTCGGACTCACCTTCACGATATGCGCGCTCAATGTGCGCGCCGGTTCCTCGACGAGTGACAATTCCACCACTGCGCCGCTCGTCGGCCGCTTCCCGCCAGACGACTCCGGCACCTGAAACTGCACCTGCAGCGGCGCCAGCTGGCTGACCCGGAAACATTTGTCGCCCTTCGAAATGGCCTGCCCTTCGCGCACATAACGCCGCACCACCACTCCCGAAAACGGCGCATGGATTCGCGTTTGATCCACTTCCAACTCGAGCCGGTTTATTTCCGCGTGGCCGCTCTCCACCAGCGCCTCGTAGCCGCGCAGGTCATACTCGGCCGCCTTCTCTTGAAATTCTGCAGCCTCCAAGTCGGCGTCACTCGATAGTCCCAGCGCGCGCAGTTGTTGCTGCCGGTGAAACGCGGCGGTCTTGGCCTTCAGTTCGGCTTCCTTATACTTCCGGTTGTTGTCTTCCACTTGCAGGTCGGCATTCGCCTTGATCAATTCCATCTGCAGGCTGCGGTCGTCAAGTTGCGCCAGCACCTCGCCCGTCTTCACCGCCCCGCCTTCGTCTTTCGAAATCGCCGTCACCACTCCGTCGCGCTGCGCGACCACGTCCACCTGATGCTCCACCGTCAGCACGCTGAGAATGTCTCCGGGTTTTCCGCGTTCCGGCAGGGAACTCGCCGGCGGATTTGCCGTCACCGGAGCCGAAGTGTTCGGCACCGGCCGTGAAACATTGCCGCCCGTTGATTCTCCCGACGAACCTCCGCAACCCGCCGCGATCATCGCCCCCGACAAAAAGACGATCAGTAGTCCGCCTCGAATCATTTTTCTTCCTTCACATCGCATCGCATTTTTCATGGCATCAGGGCCCACGCTTTCTGCCAGGCCCATTGAAACGGCGAACGCAGCAGCGTGTATCCCACCGGATACCAGCCACTCTGAAACCAGCCTCCGCCCGCGCGGATTCGCGCCCGCCCGACCATCCCCGATCGCGCCAATTGGTTGCGGTTGGCGAAAACCGCGCGCACCACAAAATATTGATCTCCCGCCTCGGCTTGGGTCTGCGCTCCGATGCGATCCACTTCGCCGTCAAACGTCGTCGTGGGATATGCATTCAGCTTGATAACCACTTTTTTGCCGGGTTGCACCAACGCCAGATCATTTTCCGGCACGCTCATTTCCACCGCCATGCGGTCCGCTTCGACAATCTCGCAGAACGGATCTCCCGGCTTCAGCATCGAGCCGGCTTTATCTTGAACTTTCGCGGTGATGACCATGCCGGCGATCGGCGAGCGCAACTGTGATTCGCCCAGGCGTTGCTGCTCGAGCTCCACTTGCGCTTGATGCATCTCGCTGCGAATTTTCGCCTGGCCCGCCGCCGATGGGTCGTTGTGAAATTCAGCCTCGGCCAATTCCCGCCGCGATTGCGCCAACGCCGCGTCCGCTTCCGCCAACTTCAGTTGATCGTCCGACGCATCCAGCTGCGCCAGCATCTGCCCCGCCTGCACCAGGTCTCCTTCATGTACCAGCACCCGCTGTACCACGCCCCCATCGATCGAGCTCACCCCCCGCCGCTGGGCCGGAACCACCGTGGCGTCGGTGCTCACTCGCATCGGCCAGGGCACCAGAATCAGGAACGCCAGCACAACGGCCGCGCGCCGCGCATATTGGATCCAGCGGCTCTGCGGCATCGCTGCGATAAATTTCTTTTTTCTTTGCGAAAACGGCTGCAGTAAATTGGCCAGCGGCACCTGCTGGTACAGTTGCGCATTGCGTATCGCCACCGTCGTCTGGTTTGCCAGGATCGCCACGGTCTCGCGATTGTTGTCGGTGAGAAAATCCGCGTCGCCGCTCAGCAACGCCAGCACGCCCAGCCTCCCCTGATCGTCGCGCAAGGGCAATGCGTAAAAACCGTTTTCTTCGTGCGCTTCCAAAAACGGACTGATCTGCGCCCGGGCGTCTTCCGGCGTCGTGTGCCAGCCGTCATCGTAGAGGTCCGCCGAAACCGGGCCATCCTGCTGCGCCACCCATTCCAGGCGGCTCTTCAAATCGTCCATCTCGCGCGATTTGGGTACCTCGGTCTCACCGGATACCGCGCCGAGTACGAATTTTCCGCGATCGAAGAACCCAATCACGCAGCGGTCAAACGGCACCACTGCCGACGCCTGTTGCACCACCGTCGAAAGCACGTGATCCAGATCTAAAGTTGAAGTTATTTCCTGCGAAATTTTCAGCAGCGCGTCCAACGCGTGTACTTTTCTCTCGGACTCCAGCAGGTTCGCGTTGTGCAGCGCTACCGCGGCCTGTTCGCTCACGCTGGACAACATAAATAAATCGTCTTCGGTAAACGCTGCGCCGTCGGTGCGGTTGACCAATTCCACCACGCCCAGCACTTCGTCATCCTTGCGCAGCGGCGCTCCCATCCACGACTGAATCTCGAAATCTCCGCCGGCCTGAATCCGTTCGGCCAGTCCCTCTTCGCTGGCCGGCTCCTCCACCAGTTTCGCGGTCGCTTGCTGCGCAATCCCTCCCAGCAATCCTTGCGTCAACGGAACCCGCGCGCCCTCTTCAACCGTGGGGTCGCTGCCCACCTGCTTCACCAGATAAAGTTCCTCGGTCCCGCTATCCGTAAGCCACAAATTGCATACGCTTCCGCCCAGCAGGTCGCGAATCTTCACGGCCACAATAGGAAGCAGTTCGCTTAATTCGAGCGTGGATGTAAAAGTACGGCCCAGGTCGTACAGCGCGGTCAGACGTTCGAGCGTGGATAGTTGCGTGTGCCGTTCAGCTTCAATCGCGCCGAGATTGGTCAGGGCGTAGCCCGCCAGCCGGCACGCCTCTTCCAGGAAATGCGTGTCCTCAACGTTGAAATCTCCGCTGCGTTTGTTGAGAACCTCGACCACTCCGGCAGGTCCAGCTTCTCCGGGTAGTGCAGCGAAAAGAACCGATTTCACCCGTGCGCGCGTCGCTTCGTCCAGATGCTCGAAGGCATCGGCATCGATCTCGCCGGCACCCACCCGGCGCGATTCCGACGATTCGTATACTTCACCCAGAATGCCTTCGCCGGTTTCGCCGCTCAGCGTGAACCGCTCGCCCACTTCCGCCCAGCGCATCCTGCAAATCAGGTTTCCATCGTCGCCGGATTTGTCGTTCAGTCCCGCGTTCGTCCAGACGAACACGGCTCGCGCTCCCAGCGTCGCGCCCACGCGCGCCGCGAACGCTTTTAGCAGAGTATCCTGGTCCCGACAGGCTAATGAAACGCTCGCTAATTCATAGAGCGCCGACGATGTTTCCATGATTCTCCGGAGGAAGGGACAACGCCGCTCCCTCGCCGTGGCTCCCCGGTCGCGGCAACGGGAACAGGGGCGCAGCCTAACAAATGCGGCGCGGCCCCGTCAAGGAATCGGTCGCACGCAACTACGGCTTATGCTAGTTTGAAAAACTCGGGAAGGAGATTTGCCGCATGGCGAAACTCGTTTTTGCTATGAACATGTCCTTGGACGGCTACGTCGACCACCAGAAGTTCGCGCCAAGTCCTCCGCTCTTTCGTCACTTCATCGAGCTGGTGCGTGGCGCGACCGGCAGTATCTACGGCGGCCGCATGTACGGAATAATGCGTTATTGGGACGAAGATCAGCCGGATTGGGGCGAGCACGAACGAGAGTACGCAGAGGTGTGGCGGAGCAAACCGAAGTGGGTCGTGTCGCGCACCCTGAAATCCGTCGGCCCGAACGCCACACTTATCAAGGATGACCTCGAGGCGGCGGTCCGTCGGCTGCAGGCCCAGCACGGTGGCGACATCCAGGTGGCCGGACCAGGGTTGGCGCGTGTACTGGGCGATCTTGGTTTAATCGATGAGTATCAAATCTACCTTCACCCGATCGTGCTCGGGAGCGGCACGCCGTTCTTCGCCGGCCCTCGGCCACCGCTCCGCCTGGTGGCCAACGAGCCAATCGTCAACGACGTGATTCGGTTGTCGTACGTTCCTGCTTAATTGCGCGAATCGCCAGCGGAAATTCAAACGGAGACACGATCGGTCAATCGACGCGGGCCGTTCGCTTCCTTTTGCAATCCGATCCTCGACTCGAAAAATATTGATTACTTAGGTCCACCGGGCGTCGCGTCCGGCGGCACCGAAGTGTGCTTGGTCATTTCCGAGCCCGTAATGATCGCGGTGCGAATCTGGCTGAAGATGTCGGTCAGCGTGTTCGGGGTATGTGGAATTAGAATCGTATTGGTGTGGTCGTTCGCGGCGACTTCCTTCAGCGTGTCGAAATACTGAGTCATCAGCACCAGTTGCATTACATCTTGCGGTGTCGAACCCGGCACCGATTTCGCAAAATCCTCCACCGAATCTTTCAGCCCGGCAATAATTGCTTTCCGCTGGTTCGCGATGCCTTCCCCCTGCAGCCGCTTCGATTCCGCCTCGGCCTCCGCTTGTTTTACCAGCAGCAGTTTATTCGTCTCCGCCCGCGATACCGTCGCTTCCCGTTCGCGCTGCGCGGCGTTAATGTCATTCATCGCCGCCTTCACCTTCTGGTCCGGCACGATGTCCGAAATCAGCACCTTGACGATCGAATAGCCATACTCCTTCATCGACGCATCCAGGTTGTCGCGCAGGTCGCTCGCGATGTCCGCCTGATTCAAGAACGTGTCGTCCAGCTTCATTTTCGGCACGTGCCCCAGCACCACGTTGTAGACCATCGATTCGATCTGCTTCACCGGGTCCGACAATTTATAGAACGCGGACTCTACTCCTTCCGGAATCACTTTGTATTGAATCGAAACCGGAATCTGCACGAAAACGTTATCCTGCGTTTTCGTCTCGACCTGCACTTCGAATTGCTGCACCTTCATGCTCATGCGCTGCACCACCGTTTCCAGGTACGGCGTCTTCCAGTTCAACCCGGGCCCCGCGATGCGCGCGAACTTTCCCAGCCGCTGCACGATCGCCACCTGCGCGGTCTGCACTGTGAAGAACGAACCCAAAAAGATGCTCAGAGCCAGGAAGCAAACGATCGCCAGCAGAATCAGAAAAAATCCTTCCATGTTCACTCTCCCCTATTTCAATTCGCGCGCTCCCCGAATCGATACCTTAGCCGTGCTCTTCACGACGCAGTGCAATTTTCAATCGCACTTTCGCCAGCCGTTGCCGAAGTTTGTTCTGAGTTAGAAGCCGTGACATTAGCATCCGCGTCACTGCAAATCAACGCGGGCGCTGTTCCGACTTTGACCTCCGGTTCTTCGTACTGCAGCCTTGATTGCACGGCATAATTCGGTTAGCTTTGTCATCGCCGTGAGGGACATGTGAACATCGGTATTCGTAAAGCTGGCCACGCCACCATCCTGGATCTCGATGGCGCATTGAAACTGGGCGATTCCGAAGAGGCGTTCCGCAATAAAATCCAGGAACTCGTTGACGGCGGATCCACCCGCATTGCGGTGAACCTTGCCGGCGTCACCGAACTGGACAGCTCCGGCATCGGCGCCCTGGTGCGCGCCTTCACCACCCTCAAGCGCGCCGGCGGCAAAGCGACCTATTTCGCGCCGACCAAACGCGTGATTATGCTTTTGAAGATGGTCCGCCTCGATACCATCCTCGATCTAGCCGACGACGAAGGCACGGCTCTATCTCGTATTTAGTAGTTGCGGTGGGTTGGGGCTGCTAGCGCCGGTCTAATGCAGGATGGCGGACGTCGCGTCCCGCCACGAAATAAATCACGTCTTCCGCAATATTCGTGGCGTGGTCGCCGATTCGTTCCAGGTTCTTCGCCACCAGAATCAGTTCGAACGCCGCGAACACCTGCGCCGAATCTTCCATCATGTAGGTCAGCAGCTCCCGGAACAGTTGATCCCGCAACTTATCCACCTGATCGTCGCGGCGCAAAACACTCTGCGCCAGATCCTGATCCCCGCGCACCAGCGCATTCAAACTGTCTCGCACCATGGCTTCCGCCAGTTCGCTCATCCGGGGCAAATCTACATACGGCTTCACCTGCGGATGCCGCAGAATCCGCATCGCCGACTGCGCGATATTCACCGCCTGATCCCCAATGCGCTCCAGGTCGCCGTTAATGCGGGACACCGCCAGCAGCAACCGCAAGTCTGCCGCCATTGGCTGGTTCAGAGCCAGCAGCCGCTGCACCCGCTCATCGATCTCAATCTGCATCTCGTTGATCGCATCTTCTTCCGCCAGCACGGTCTCCGACAAATGTTCTTCCGCGTCCAGCACGGCGTGCACCGCCTGATGCACCGCGCGTTCCGCGAGGCTTCCCATCCACAGCAGCCGCTGTTTCAATTCATCCAGGTCGTGTTCGAAATGTCTTTCCATGGTCCCTCAGCTTTCAATGCAATGCTCGAGCCCCGGCCGCCGCCAAATCCGGCGTTCTAGCCGAAACGGCCGGTAATGTACGCTTCTGTGCGCGGATCAGTGGGCGTCGTAAACAGCTTGGAAGTCACGCTGTGCTCGATCAGCTTGCCGTCGAGCATGAAGGCGGTGAAGTCGCTGGCGCGCGCTGCTTGCTGCATATTATGCGTCACGATCGCCATCGTGCAGCTGTCCTTTAGCTGAAACATTAACTCTTCAATCTTCGCGGTAGTCACCGGATCCAGCGCCGAGCAAGGTTCATCCAGCAGCAGCACCTCCGGATCCACCGCCAGCGCGCGCGCAATGCACAGCCGCTGTTGCTGCCCGCCGGAAAGCGCAAACGCCGACCGTTTTAGCACGTCTTTCACTTCTTCCCACAAGGCCGCGCGCCGCAGACTCTTCTCCACCAGTTCGTCCAGCCGTCCTTTGAAACCGTTCACTCGCAATCCGTACGCCACATTTTCGTAGATCGATTTCGGAAACGGGTTCGGTCTTTGAAACACCATCCCCACGCGCCGCCGCAATCCCACCACGTCCATCTGGTGAATTTCCTGCCCGTCCAGCAACACTTTGCCTTCCACCCGGGTGTTACGAATTGTTTCGTTCATCCGGTTCAATGTGCGCAGGAAAGTCGACTTTCCGCAGCCGGATGGGCCGATCAACGCCGTCACTTTGTGCGTTGGAATCTTCAAGTTGAGCCCGAAGACCGCCTGCTTCGGCCCATAGAAAAAATTCAGGTCGGCAATTTCCAATCGGATCGACTGCTCCGTCGGTTGGGTCGTTGTCTTTTCCATGTGCACCGGATCCCGAAACGGTTTCACTGACAATGCGGGTTGTGGAACTCCACTCACGCTGTCCACCTTTACCTCGTTAAACGGCCTTGCTGCGCGCCAGAATGAATCGCGCCCCCAAATTCGATAGCAGCACCAGCATCAACAGCACCAGCCCCGCCGCCCACGCTTGCCGGTGCCAATCGTCATACGGCGAAATCGCGTAGGTATAAATCATAACGGGCAACGACGCGATCGGCTGCCCCCAGCCTTGACCCCAGTAGCGGTTTCCAAAAGCCGTAAAGAGCAACGGAGCCGTCTCGCCCGCCACCCGGGCCAGCGCCAGCAACATCCCTGTCAGGATACCGCCGCTCGCCGCTGGCAGCACCACTGTAACGATGGTTTTCCATTTACTGGCTCCGAGAGCCATCGCCGCTTCCCGCATGCTGTTGGGCACGCCACGCAGGAATTCCTCCGTGCTCCGCACCGTGATCGGAATCACCATGATTCCCAGCGCCACTCCGCCCGCCAGCGCCGAAAAATGTTTCACCGGCAGCACCACCAGCGCGTAAGCGAAAATTCCGATCACGATCGACGGCACGCCATTCAATAAATCCGTCGTGTACCGCACGATAAACGAAAATGTCTTCCCGCCAAATTCCGCCAGGTAAATCCCGGCCAGCAATCCCACCGGCAATCCCATCAGCGCCGCCAACAGCAGCAGCTTCAAGCTGCCCACGATCGCGTTGGCCATTCCTCCGCCAGTCTCTCCCACCGGCTTAGGCAGCTGCGTGAAGAAATTCAGATTAAGCGAATGGCCGCCGTTGAAAATCAAATATCCCAAAATCAAAAACAGCACGCAGACCACGCCGAACGCCGCCACGCCGGTCAGCGTCAGCATCACGGCGTTCACCGCTTTCCGCCACATGATCCGCGGTTCGCTCATGCCGGGCGTCCGCCTCCACGCTCGGTGGCCACGATCAGAATCCGCGCCAGCCCGTTCAGGATGAACGTCATCAAAAACAAAACCAGGCCCAGTTCGATCAGCGCGCTCAAATACAAGTCCCCGGTCGCTTCGGTGAATTCGTTGGCGATCACCGACGCGATCGTGTATCCCGGCGCAAACAACGACGCGCTGATTTGCGGATTATTTCCGATGACCATGGTCACCGCCATGGTTTCGCCCAGCGCCCGCGCCAAAGCCAGGAACACCGAGCCCATGATGCCCGTCCGCGCCCACGGCACCACCACCTGCCAGGTCGCTTCCCAGCGCGTCGCCCCCATCGCCAGCGCGGCCTCGCGCTGCTCGCGCGGCACGCTCAGCAACACTTCGCGCGACACCGAAATGATGAACGGCACCACCATGATCGCCAGCACGATGCCGGCCGTCAGAAAGCCCACGCCGTAATTAGGCCCCGCGAACAGCGGCGTAAAACCCAGCACTTTTTTCAACGCCGGACCCAGCGTGGTCCGCATCAGCGGAACCACGATAAAAATTCCCAGCAGTCCGTAAATAACGCTGGGCACCGCCGCCAGCAAATCAATCAGAAACGAAACAATGTCGCTCAGCCGCCGCGGCGCCAGCTCCGAAAGAAAAATCGCGCTGGCCAATCCCAGCGGCACCGCGATGGCCAGCGCGACCGCGGAAGTCACCAGCGTCCCGTAAATAAACGGGGCCGCGCCGAAATTATCAAAATTCGCGTCCCAGACTTTCGTCCAGAAAAACATCCATCCAAATTTGGCACGCGAAAGCTGAGAAGTACGCCACAGCTCCAGCACCAGCAGGGACGTAATCAGGATGATCCCAGCCGCAGCAGTCAAAGTAATCAGGTGCGCGATCTCGTCGCCACCCTTCAGCTTATCGACGAACGCACGAAGCCCCGATTTTGGCGGGACTTCGCGCGTCATCGTCGTGGTCGCGGCTGACATGTTTATTGGATCAGTGCAATCGCCTTCAGTTCCTTTTCGATCACCGGTTTTGGAAGCTGCGCATAGGTCAGCCCTTCATTATATTTCTGGCCTTCCGTCAGCATCCATTTCAGGAAATCCTTGATCGCGTCGCGCTTCGCCGGGTCCTGGATTCGCGCTGGAATCAAGAGCCACGTAAAGCTCGAAACCGGATACGCGGCAGCTCCCGGAGCATTCGTGATCGAAACCCGGAAGTCCGCCGGCATATCCTTGGCTGCACCCGCCGCCGCGGCCGTTACACTTGCCAGATCCGCCTTGATGAATTTCCCGGCCGCATTTTGAACCTTGCCGAAAGCAATCCCGTTCTGCGCCGCGTAAACCAACTCGATGTACCCAATGGAATTCGGCGTCTGTTTCACCAATCCCGATACGCCCTCGTTGCCTTTGCCGCCCAATCCCACCGGCCAATTCACCGACGTTCCCTTGCCCACTTTGTTCTTCCAGTCGTCGCTGGCCTTGGACAGGAAATCCGTCCAGATGTAAGTGGTCCCGCTGCCGTCGGAGCGATGAATCACCACGATGTCCGCGCTAGGGAGATTCACCCCGGGATTCGCCTTCGTAATTTCCGGATCATTCCACTTCGTGATCGTTCCCAGGAAAATTCCCGCCAGTGCCTTTTCCGTGAAATTCAATTCGCCGGAAACTCCTGAAATGTTATAGCTCGGTACGTCCGCGCCCAAAACCGTCGGGAAATGAAGAATTTTGAATTTTGATGCCGTCAGTTGTTCGTCGCTCATCGGTCCATCGGAAGCGCCGAAATCCACTGTCCCGGCCTGGAGTTGCCGGATGCCGCCACCCGACCCGATCGATTGATAGTTGATCTGCACGTTGGGGTGGGCCGTATGATACACATCAAACCACTTCGAATAGATCGGATATGGAAATGTCGCGCCCGCGGCATTCAACAGCACCTGGCCGCCCTGCGCCGCCGCCAGCGCTGCCATGCCGAGCAGCAGCGACACTACAACAAAAGTCTTTTTCATGTTCATGGTAAGTGGGAGTCTCCTTTCCCACCATTTTTTGTCTCTATTGTTACTGCTGTGTTACATCGGCACGAATTCGGGGTGAAATAACCGGGCTTTCAGCGGAGGAGTCGAGGCGCAGCCCCGGGGGTGTGGTCAGGCTGCGCCTCGCAATCGGGGAAGTTCTTGCTGCGTTGCTTCCAGCGCAACAGCTGATTGCGCTGGAACTTGTAGGCTCCGCGAATCGTCGAATACCAAACGGTCCGCGACCGCCGATGATTTAAATTAAAAGCACGAGATGAGCGCCGGATGAGCGCTTTGTGAAAACACGGTTACATTCCCGCCGCGGCTTCCTTGCTTTCCGTCGCTCGCTCCATTTGCTTGGCGCGCCCGTGCCGTACTTCCAATCCGCGCACCCAGAATAGAATGTCCTCGGCAATGTTTGTCGCGTGATCTGCAATCCGCTCCAGATGCCGCGAAGCCAGCACATAGTGCAGATTCGGCGCCGCCACCGTCGGGTCTTTGCTCATGTCCGCCAGCAAGGTCTCGAACACCCGGTCCCGGTACTGGTCCACCACGTCGTCGCTTTCCAGAACCTGTGTCGCCAGCTCGACATTCTTGTAAATCAATGAACCTAGGCATTTCGACACCATCGCGCGCACCGCCGTCGTCATCGGTTCCAGGTCGGCGGGAGTCTTCACCTCGCCCATGGCCGCCAGCGAAATGGCCCGCTCGCTCAGATTTACCGCCAAATCGCCCATGCGCTCCAGGTCATTGTTGATTTTCAACGTCGCCACAATCAGCTGCACATCCGAATCGAGCAGATTCCCCTGGCGCAACATCCGGATCGCATGTTCGTCGATCACGATTTCCATCTCGTTGATTCGGGGTTCGGTCAGGAACACTTCGCTCGCCAGCCGTTCGTTGCGTTCCAGCAACGCCCACAGCGCCCGATTCACCGACGCCTCAACCGTGCGCGCCTGCGATACCAGGTAGTTCACCAGCACGCTCTGCAGGATGCCGTCGCCGTTTGTTTTAGGTGGAGCCATGCCCGTTGTCTCCCTGGTGTAGTCGCCCAATAAATAAATCATGTCGTCTACATAATTGTCCGGGCAGGTTGCAACGGCTTGAACGGCAGGTGAATGTTAAAAGACCACGCCAGGGTTGAGCCTAACTCGCCACCGGCACGGAAAATGAGAACTTGGACCCTTCGCCCATGATGCTCTCGACCCACAACCGGCCGCCGTGCGCTTCTACGATATGCTTCGCGATCGATAGACCCAGGCCCGTGCCGCCTGCTTCCCGCGAACGCGCCGCATCCACTCTGTAGAACCGCTCGAAGATTCGCTCCTGATCCGCCGTCGGAATTCCGATGCCTGTATCGCTGACGCTAATCACGGCCTCGCGCCCTTTGGCCTCGGCCGTAACCCGGATATGCCCGCACTCCGGGGTGTATTGGATTGCGTTATCCAGCAGGTTCTGCAGCACATCCCGCAACAGCCCCGCATCGCCGCGTACCGCCGGCAAACCCGGCGGCACTTCGATTTCCAGCGTGATTTGCTTCCGGCTCGCCTTCAGCAGCGTGGTTTCGGCGCAGCCCTCGATCAGTTCTATTAACCCCACCGGAAAGAGTTCGACCTCCATCTTCCCGGCCTCGATTCGCGCCAGCTTCAACAAATCGTTGGTCAGCCGCGCCAGCCGTATCGCGTGGTTGCGGATGATTTCCAGGAATCGCCGGTTGTTTGTCGGGTCGTCCAGCGCTCCGCCCAGCAACGTCTCCGCAAATCCCTGAATGGCGGTGAGCGGAGTTTTGAATTCGTGCGAGACGTTGGCCACGAAATCCTGCCGTACCCGCTCCAGCCGGCGCAGCTCGGTCACGTCGTGCAGCACCACCACCGCGCCGGAAGGCTTGGCCACTCCCTCAGCGTCGCCACCGTTCGTTATCTCCAATGCTTTTACCGGCGCGGCCGTCACCGAGAAACTTTGCATCTGCACAATTCCCATCGAAATATCGCTCTGCAGACCCTCGCCACCTTTAAGTACCTTACGAATCAAACCAACGAGTTCGGCGTTGCGCACCACTTCAATCAACGCCCGCCCATCTGCCGTTGCCGCTTCCACTCCAAAAATTTCCGAGAACGCCCGGTTGTGAAATACCAGCCGCTCCTGCGCATCGATAACCGCGACGCCCTCCACCATGCTCCGCAGAATCGCGCTGGACCGGTTCCGTTCGCCGCTCAACATGCGGATTTCCAGATCCAGCCGCGCCGCGGTTTGATTCATGGAATCACCCAGCTCCGACAACTCGTCGCGCGGCCCTTCACCCAATAGCGGACGAAAATTCCCCTCTGCAATCCGCTGCGAAAAATCCTTCAGCCTTTCGATCCGCGCCGAAAACATCCGCGCAAATCCCAGCGAGGCCAACGCGCCGATCAGCAGCACTACGAAGGAGGCAATCAACAAACGCCCCCGCAGTTCTTTCACCGAGAGATCGATCTCCGACAACGGAACCGCCAGGCGAATCACCAGCGATTGGCCGTTTGCTTCTTGATAACGCACCGCCTGATACACCAGTTCGCGATCCAGGGTCACGCTGCGATGCACCGACGCTCCGCGGCCATTCGCCAGTGCTTGCTCGATTTCCGGGCGATCGGCATGACTTTCCATGTGGGCCGCGTCCGCTGCCGAATCGGCCAAAACCTGGCCATTGCTGCCGACAATGGTCACGCGTGCGCCGCTCTTCGCCATCCATTCCGTCCACTGCCGCAGCTCCTCGGCATCGCTCGCCTGCGGCGGACGTGTTTGGGCCACATTCAGTAGGGAAGTCAGCTCGGAATTTGCCGAACGTATTGCTTGGCTGCGGATCACCCGCGCGGAATACAAATAGACGGCAATGAGAACTGCGATTAGCAGGGCCACATAGGTGAGCCCTAGTCTCCAGAAGAGTCTAGCTCGCACGGGTTTCGAACAAGTATCCTGCGCCCCGAACCGTTTTCATGTGAATCGGGTGTTGCGGATCGAGCTCTATTTTCTCGCGCAGCCGCCGCACATACACATCCACGCTGCGCGGTGTCACAAATCGTTCCGTGCCCCACACCGCGTCCAGCAGCTGATCGCGAGTGAACACCCGATTCGGCCGCGCCGCCAGAAAGTACAGCAATCGAAATTCGAGCGTGCTCATCGGCACCGGTTTGGCGGCTCGCGTCACCCGGTAGGCCGCCGGATCGATGCGTAGCGTTCCGATCTCAATCGGCTTTTCGGAGGGTGTTCCGGGTTCGGCTCGACGCAGCAGCGCTTTCACTCGCGCGGTCAATTCCCGCGGGCTAAACGGCTTGGTGACGTAATCGTCCGCACCCAATTCCAGGCCGACCACCCGATCTGCTTCTTCGCCCTTGGCCGTAAGTATCAGCACCGGCAATCGGTTCAGCCCAATGTCCTTGCGGACTTCTTTGCAAATTTCCAGGCCCGACAGTTTCGGCAACATCAAATCCAACACCAACAGATCGGGCGGCGCCTTACGAATCTGTGCCAGCCCGGTCGCCCCGTCGGCGCTTGCCGTTACCTGATAGCCATCCTTCTCGAGGTTATAACGCACTAATTCGACGATGTCTTTGTCGTCTTCGATTACGAGAACGCGTTTCATTGCACCTTTTCGGTCGGAGTTTTCGTGGATTCGTGACCCACGATACGAGAAGCGGCCACGGGAAGCAAGACGAAGGCGTTCTGTTCTACGTTTTTTAACCTGACATTAATACCGTGTCACATTGGCACGCTGCGTCCCGCAGGAAACGCTAATTCCGTTTTGGGTTTTGACCTCGCTAAATCCGTGCCTCTCAGCCGATTGAATCAGAAAGGCTTGCAGTTCCCGGATCTCACCCGCTTTGGCCACGAGCCTGCTGTCTTCGCCTCGATGGCCGATACGTTAATTGCTGTTTCGGCTGAACGGCCCAAATGGGGGACCTAATGAGTGCTTCAACCGGTCGGCAACTGGATCCTGAGCTCCGCAGCGTAGAGAGCCGGGATTTTGAAGCAGGGCTGCGACGCAAGATTGTGGGGCAGGATGAAGCGGTACAGGCGGTTGTGGACCTGTATCAAGTATTT